>ERZ838827.70-NODE-70-length-154684-cov-33.592075_pt1 | contig 154684 bp, 118 predicted proteins | sample MGYA00519881_ERZ838827 | MGnify/ENA primary metagenome ERZ838827 (study PRJEB31850, sample SAMEA3708842) | human gut metagenome | biome: human gut; feature: human-associated habitat; material: faeces | place: China | collected 2014 ...
CATTTTCGGAAATAAGGAATAAGTCATATCTGTATATAGATAAGACGGAATACGTATACCGCATGACATATTCCGCTTCCAAATACATGTTCCTGAGCCGTCCGCGCCGTTTCGGTAAGTCGCTGTTGACAAGTACATTGGAAGCCTATTTTCAGGGACGTAAAGACTTGTTCAAGGGTTTGGCTGTGGAGCGGTTGGAGACGGAATGGACGGAATATCCCGTTTTGCGTTTTGACATGAGTACAGCCAAGCACGTGGATAAGGAACGCTTGGAAAGCGAACTGAACCTGAAGCTTATTGGATATGAGAAGGTATATGGCCGTGGCGAAGGTGAGGAAAATGTAAACCAACGCTTACAAGGCATCATCCGCCGTGCATACGAACAGACAGGCTGCCAAGTGGTGGTGCTCATCGACGAGTACGACGCGCCTCTGCTCGACGTGGTGCATGAAGAAAAAGACCTGCCCGTCCTCCGCAACATCATGCGCAACTTCTACAGTCCGCTCAAAGCCTGCGACCCCTACCTGCGCTTTGTCTTCCTGACGGGCATCACCAAGTTCTCGCAACTGAGCATCTTCAGCGAACTGAACAATATCCAAAACATCAGCATGCTGCCGGAATATGCTGCCATTTGCGGCATTACGGAGGAGGAGATGGCCACCCAGATGGACGGGGACTTGGATATTTTGGCCGGACGGTTGAACGTGAACCGCGAAGAAGTCGTAAAGAAGCTAAAAGCCCATTACGACGGCTACCATTTTACTTGGCCCTCATCCGACATCTACAACCCTTTCAGCCTGCTGAATGCTTTTGCCACTGGGCGGTTAGACTCTTATTGGTTCGGCAGCGGCACGCCCACTTATTTAATCGAAATGCTGAACAAATTCGGTGTATTGCCCTCCCGGATAGGAGGCAACGAGGCTGTGGCGGCCGATTTCGACGCACCGACCGAACGGATGCAAAACGTCACCCCCCTGTTGTACCAAAGCGGCTATGTCACCATCAAGGGATATGATGAGATGTTCCAAATCTATACGTTGGACATCCCGAATGCGGAAGTGAGGATAGGCCTGATGCGCAGCCTCATACCTTATTATGTGACACACGACACGCAGACGACCAATACCACGGTGGTCAATTTGGCCCGTGCCTTAGTGCGCGGCGACATGGACGGGATGCTTCGCCTGCTGCAGACGTTCCTCTCCACCGTTCCTTATTGCGACCGCACGGACTATGAAGGCCATTACCAACAGATGCTCTACATCATTTTCAGCCTCCTTGGCGCGTATGTGGACGTGGAAGTACGTACCCCGATGGGCCGGGTGGATTTGGTGATACGCACAGCCACCACGCTCTACGTCGTGGAGTTGAAACTGAACCAGTCGGCCACAGCCGTCATGCAACAGATTGACCTGAAGAACTATCCCGAACGCTTCGTCCTGTGCGGCTTGCCCGTGGTGAAGGTCGGCATCAACTTCGACATGGAAAGGCATACCCTGAAAGATTGGGTAATCACTAACTAAAATACACCCAAGGGAATTTCCAAAAACATCCTTCATCCTTCAGGATGTATGTTAAATATCTATCATACAACACATTAGAAACTGAACGGTAAAATTTCATCTTTCAGTTCCCTTTCATGGCAGAAAGCCGTCAAACGTTCTGCGCCAAACGATTTTTCAATCTAAGCCAAACGATTTTTCATTCTCCGCAGATTGATTTCCCGTTCTCTACCAAAGGAAATGAAACGTGGCTGAAGGATGACTAAAACATCCTTCAGGTTATAACTTCAAAGTAATGAACAGGTTAATGCTCATCCTGAAAGATGAAGGATATTTTTGGAAAAACTCCTGTGTAAGGGCTACATGTTTAGGAGAGATTAGCACAAAATAGTCATATACCATCATTGGATGCTTGAATGAGTATCCCTAATTAAATACTATAAATCAATGGAAGAACAATTAAAAAAAATGCCGCGTGGACTAGTTCCAACACCAGAAGAAGCATTGAAAGCGGCAAGGGTATATGTGCCAAGAATATCCGGGGAAATACCGTCATGTTTCCTGCAATGGCCCATCAGAATGTCATATTGGGGGAATAATGAGTATGGAGATTGTGTTTCTGCAGAAGAAGCCTTTGCCAAGGCTGCAGCTCCCGGCTATTATTTTATTCCGGACTGCACAGTGGTTGGATGGGCTAAAAGACACGGATACCTTAATGGGGCTACCTGCTTATCAGTCCTGTCGGATATGCAAAAGGAAGGCATGGATTTTAGTATGACGACCCTGTATAATGGAGATTTTTCTATAGTTGATTATAGAGACTGCACTGTCTTAAAAAATGCCATTTACAACTGTGGACCTGTGAAATTGGGTGTCGGTTCCGGAATGATGAACCCTGTAGGAAAACCTGCGAAAGGTCAAGTTACGCCTGGGAAAAGCGGTTGGGTATTGTACAACTATCCCCAAGGAGTAAAATGCGATCATTGCATTTCAGTATGCGGTTATGGCTTTTTAGACAACCTTATATCCGAATTCAAAAGACATGAAGTCGTGGTAAAGAAAGCTTCTGATATGCCAAACGGTATGTGGTATGCCGTGTTTACATGGAATTCCATTGGGATAATAGATGAACAGTCCCTGCTGAATATGACATACGAAGCATGGGCGAGATTTCCTGTTACCCGTGTTGTGACACTACCAAGGGCAAGTGGATTCAAACTTAAAAACGATGGTGGATTTGTTGTTGACATTCATGCAATCTATCACTCCACCGACCCGAATAACCCTTATGAGAATGAGGTGGCAAACAAACAAAATTTTCCTATTGCGAAAACAAAAACAATGATTCTTGTAGAAAAATGCGTGTCGCCAAATATACAACCGGGGGATATTGTACAGTTGAAGGTATGGGTGAAGTGGGGAAAGGACAACATATCCCCATTGTCATTTGTTTATGACCCCGAAGGGCCGATTCAATCTTTTAAGATTTCAGGTGCGACACAAAACAATTCTCTTGAATATTTGGGGGCATGTTAAAGTGGATATGTAATCGTAAGCGTCCGAAACCTGCTCAACATAACGAAATCAGTACGGCATACCACCCCATAGTGTCCGCTTTCAAACTGTAAGGTTACTCTATCTTGGAACACCTCAAGAATTTCTTTATCGGAATAGTAGTTGCAGGCGACAGCGATTACAGAAAGCTTATGCCTTCAACAACCATCACCATGAGTTCAAACAAATAGTAAATATCAACTGAATTTTAATTCAGACGTGCTACTCGAAAAACAATGGGGATGTCTGAACCGTAACTTACTAATGAATAATCCATCTGCTAACAATAAACTTATAATAAAGAATACTATATTGTTGTATATCAGGATGATATGTCAGGTTCTGATAGGTTTATATACCTCGCGTGTCGTTCTGCAAGTTCTTGGTGTTTCCGATTTCGGTGTTTACAATGTAGTGGGTGGAATCGTGATGATGTTGTTTTTCTTATCGGGATCTTTAGGTGCTGCAACCTCACGTTTCATAACGTATGATTTGGGGAAAGGAGACATGAAGGTCATGAAGAAAACATTCGGAAATATTCTTGCGATTCATTACTTGTTAGCGATACTGGCTTTCATCCTGTTTGAAACAGTTGGCTTGTGGTTCGTTTTGGAGAAACTGCAGATTCCGGAAGGAAGAGAAGATGCCGCATTTTGGGTATATCAATGCTCTATATTTACATTCTTGCTTTCTGTTATATCTGTCCCATATGACGCAGCCATTATAGCTCACGAAAAGATGGCGGCTTATGCCTATATTGCTATAACGAACCAACTTCTTAAGCTCTTGATTCTATATGTATTGCTCGTGTTTCCCGGTGACAAATTGGTCGTTTATGCTGTCTTATATGCATTTGTTCAGTTTCTTAACAGGATTATCTGTCGTATATACTGCATTCGTCATTTCGAGGAGACACGGACTCGTATGTCGTTCGACAGAGGAGAGGTTAAACGTATGTTGGGCTTTACCCTATGGATAACTTACGGAGGTATCCCTTTCATAGTCAACACGCAGGGACTAAACATCCTGCTCAATCTCTTTTTTGGCCCTGTCGTTAATGCAGCGCGTGGTATTGCAGTACAGGTACAAAGCGTGGTGGAAAATTTCTGTACGAATTTTCAGATGGCTTTTAATCCTCAAATCACGAAATCCTATGCCCAAGGCAATATTAGGGATATGCATCAATTGGTGAAAATGAGTTCTAAGCTTTCTTTTTTCCTTTTGTTCTTTATCTCTTTTCCGTTGATGGTAGAAGCCCGTTTGGTGTTGGAATGGTGGTTGGGCATTGTTCCGGAACATACTGTTAACTTCCTTCGGCTCATACTCGCAATATGTATGATTAAATCCGTTTCTAATCCTTTGATCATTGCAGTCAGAGCTACTGGAGACATTAAGAAATTTCAACTTGTAGAAGGGACGGTCTTATTGTTGGTTTTCCCCATATGTTATGTCCTACTGAAGTATTTTCATGCAGAAGCCGAATATGTTTTCTGTGTACATTTGATTATTGAATTAATTGCACAATTAATACGCGTGGGGATGATTCTGCCGCGTATATCTATGTCCGTCATGAATTATTTTCGTGAAGTTGTTTTCCCCATTATATGTGTGGTGTTGGTTTCTTCCGCTATTCCTCTTGTTGTTTTTTTCAATTTGGAACAAAACGTGATTACGTTCTTTCTTATTTGTTTCATTTCTGCTGTTTGTGTGCTTGGAACTGTCTACACATTGGGGTGTAACGGTCGAGAGAGGGATTATTTAAAGGCGTATGTTCATGTCGGCTATCTTAAATTAGCCAGAAAGATGCAAAAAGGGTAAAAATACAATTGAAATCTATGGGTAAGATAAATGTTCTTTACATCACACAGGCTCCTTTAGGGGGGGCTGCTTTTTCGCTGTGTAATATGATTCGTTCGTTGAGCGATAAGGTCAATCCGGTAGTTCTCTTGCCTGATAAAGGAGAAGTATATGACCTGTTCGCCTCATGTGGCATTCGTTGTATTATCCACCCTTTTCGCTGTAACATACGAGAAAAAAGCTCTTTGAACCATTATCTCCGCTATGTTCCTCATCTTGTGCGTGATTGGTATTACAATCGGATTTGTATCAATTATGTATGTAAAAATATTGAAAATTCGGGGGGGGGGGGTAAAATAGACCTTGTGCATTCCAATTCCAGTGTGTTTACCATAGGGGTTGGTCTTGCGCGGAAGTTAGGTGCAAAACATGTGTGGCACATACGTGAGTTTCAAGATCTTGATTTCGGAATACAGCCGTTTTGTGGATGGAAAAGGTTGAAAAAGATGGTATGGCAAGCTGATGCCGTGGTTGCTATTACTGCGGCGGTGTACCGACATTGGGAGTTGGATAATGCAAACAGAAGCTTTTGGATATGGGATGCCGTAAGAAGCGAAGCGGATAAGGCATATCAGAAAGAGAAAGGATACTATTTCTTTTTTTGTGCTGCTATGCTCACTGATGCCAAGGGGACCGATATGGCCATCAGGGCTTTTTCTCTTTCCGGTTTGGCAAAGGAGGGGTATAAGCTCATTTTGGCCGGGAAAGTTACCAAGGATTGTCGTAAATGTTATGACCGGTTGGCACATAGTTTGGGTGTGCAGGGAAGTGTAGAGTTCGTAGGTTTCTGTCACGAGGTAAAGTCTTGGATGGAACGGGCAACAGCTTTCCTTATGTGTTCCAAAAGCGAAGGATTGGGACGCGTTACAGTTGAGTCTATGTTCTATGGCTGTCCCGTTATAGCACGCAAAAGCGGCGGTACCAAGGAATTATTGAAAGATGGCAAGACAGGACTACTTTTTACCGATGAGAACGGTTGTGCCAAAGCCATGCAGGTTGCGGCCAAAACGGATATGCAGACAATGATACTGGCAGCTCAAAAGTATGCTGTGGAGAATTTCTCGGAAGAGAAGTATGGAGTTCATATTATAAACCTCTATAAAGAAATACTTAAGAACTGAAAAACAGCAAAATAGTTTAATGTAGAGAAAAGCAAGGTCTCAGGCCTTGGTACGAAGAACAGGGAATGCTGCGGAAAGGCTGTGGCAAGGTTGTATTGAAGTTACGTGGAGATATGTTAGATATAAGTTAATATTAGGATATTTATAATTAATCGTTAGTTGCCGATGCTGTCAATTTGGAATAAATTTAACACAGCTCTATTCAGATGGTCTCTCGTATTGGGTGCATATTTATACACTATTATCTCGCAAAAGTATAATTTCACCTATGTAGATGAGATAATAATGGGTATATTATTGATTGAATGGATTTTTCAAGGAAAGAAGAGTAAAGAATTTATCTTCTTTTTTTGTATAGCCTTGATGTTCTTGGCTAATTCGTTAATAAGTGCTAATAATATCACAAAGGCAATCATAATGGATTTTGTTATACAATGCAAGCCGTTTGTTGCATTTTATTGCGTATATAACTTACCTTTTATTTTCAGCGAATCTGAAAAAAAGAAATTATGTCTCATGTGTATAATAATGGCATTATTGATGATTCCCATTGGAATATATAATCTTTCGCTTAATTGGCAAAATACAAGTATATTCATTCATACGGGTTTTGTTTCCATGTCTGTGATATTGTCATTAGTCTATTATTATTTTTCTCAAAGACAAAAGAAAAACCTTGTTATCGCTACATTGATACTTACGTTGGGATTCTTGTCTTTAAGGTCGAAATTCTTTGGTTTTTATGTGGTGTACATTTGTATTATGTTTTTTTCAAAAAAGCTCTTACGTTTACGAGGGAATATTTTCAAATTTAGAAATCTATTATTCTTGGCTGTCGTGGTTTCCTTAGCTATATATTTTTCTTGGGAAAAGATATATTATTATTTTTATATCGGAGGTATACAGGCTCAGGAAGAAATCATGGCCAGACCTATGTTATACTACGGAATGGTACAGATTCTGAAAGATTATCCTTTATTGGGATCGGGATTTGGAACTTTTGCCACTTATGTATCAGGTCAATATTACTCTCCTTTATATGCAAGATATGGTTTGGATGGGACCTTTGGCTTGATGAAGGGAGCATCTTATTTTATGTCTGATACATTTTTTCCTGCTTTGTCACAAGTTGGTCTGATTGGTATATTCTTTTATGTGAAGTTTTGGAGGAAACGTTTTCAAGATGGTCATATAATGGTTCAAAGATTTGGCGATGTACTGACTTTTAAATATATTATACTTATCATTTCTTTCTTTTTCATTGAGTCAATAGCTGATTCCACATTCACTCACAATAGAGGGATGGTGATGATGATGTTTCTTGCTATCGTTCTTAAAAATTCACGATATCAAGTGGGGAGACATCTGTAATGTGTAATAAAGAAGAATATAGCTTTTCATGTACAGTTATATAATTATGAGAAAACGAGTTGTAGCTGTCCGTCCGTACCAATTCAAAGAAGGCATGCAGTTTCTTAACGGTGCGTTTCGTGCTTGGAAGGATGCCGGAGGGGCATGGTGTGACCATTGTTGGCAGCCCCGTCCTTTTCACTATTTTTTCCACCGTTACAGCGTGCCTTTCCGTTTACCCCAATCAAAAAAGGAAGCAAGACTGGTGTTTGTGTCATCTTCCATCTTGCGTTTCAATACTTTTGCCGATTATGTGCGTTATGAGGTAATCCCTATGATTTGGGACTGTTGGCCGTGCTTCTTTGAGGAGATATCCGCATTCTTGAATAAGAATAAGGTGCGAACCGCAATATTCACGTCGTCAATGACTGCCGACCTGATGAAAAAACGTTTTCCGGGGATGAATATATTGTTTGTTCCGGAAGGAATAGATGTCTCACCCTATCGCGCCGGTAAACTGTTGAAGGATCGTAGCATTGACTTGGTAGAGTTCGGCAGAAGTAACAAAAAGGTATTAAATGAAGGTTTCGAGGGGAAAGATATCGTGCATAAATGTAGTAAGAACGGAGAATGGGTGTTCCCTACAAATAAAGAATTATATGATGGGTTGGCAGCCTCTAAAGTGTCGCTGACTTTCCCACGTTGCGACACGCATCCCGAAGTAGCGGGGAACATAGAAACTCTCACACAAAGATATTGGGAGTGCATGTTAAGCCGCGTGGTGATGGTGGGGCGAGCCCCCTTTGAGCTTGTGAATCTTGTCGGATATAACCCTGTGATTGAAATTGGTGGAAAGACTGCCGAGAATTTAATTATGGATGTGGTGATGCATCCCGAAACTTATCAGGGTCTTGCAGATAAAAATCGCGAAGTAGCCTTGCAATATGCGGGGTGGTTGGGACGGATGCATAAGATTATGAATTTCTTGAAAGAATGTGGTTATGCAGTGTAAGAAGAGCTATGATTGGATGGATATGGTGGTCAAAAAGTATTCAAACATCTTTAAATAAAAAATATGAAAAAGATAGCAGTTGTGATTGTAACTTATAATCGAAAGGAAGAGCTTCGAAGATGCCTGCATGCTTTGTTTCAGCAGGAATATCTTCCTACGGCCATTTATATTGTCGACAATAACAGTAGTGACGGGACTGGGCTGATGTTGAAAGACGAAGCCCTTCTTGAGCATCAACAAATAAAGTTGTATTATATCAATACCGGAAAGAATTTGGGAGGTGCAGGAGGTTTTCATTTAGGGGTAAAGACAGCCCATGAAGCGGAACTTTATGATGCCTATTTGTTGATGGATGATGATGGTCAGCCTGACCAAGGCGAGATTAAGGAAATGGTACCGTTTTTAGGAAGGTATGATTTTATTAATGCCTTTGTGGTTGATATCAATGACGAGACGAAAACTTCGTTCAGACTGTCCGTGGAAGTGGGTAATGACAGAAGGAAAACGGAAGCTTTACAGAATGAAGAAGGCTTAATCTTGGATTATGCCAATCCTTTTAATGGCACGATGATTAGCAAGAAGCTTGTAGGGCAGATTGGTTATTCCAAGGCTGAGATGTTCATATATGGAGATGAGGTGGAGTATCTTAACAGGGCAAAGAAATACGGCTTTCAACCGGTCACTACCATCAAATCCATTCATCGCCATTCGCAGTCAAAAGTGAAAGTGAACTATCAAAAAATAGGTTTTATGAAAGTGCCTTATATGTTGACTAATAATCCACTGATGTTGTATTGTGCCCGTAGGAACGAAATATATAATATTCATACTTTGCGTGGCGCATTGAAAGCTATTCTTCGCGATATAGTGATGTTGTATCATTATAATAAGAAATCAAAAGAACTACGTAATGTCATGCTTTCCGCCATTTGGGCAGGTCTGAGACGAGATTTTACAGGGCATTTAAAGTACGTAAAATAAGATTAGCTATTAATAGCAATCACTTTTCGAATCAAGGTGTCCATACCATGTATTTAACTTTTATTAAAAATGAAGAAAAATGTGATTTTAGCAGATTGCCCCCCAGAAGAGATTGCAGACTTTTGCAAAGGCATGGAGGAAGTCAGCGGGAAGAAATATGAGATACTCTCTACCTTTAATGCCAAAAAAGTTAAGGGCTCATGGAAGAAACGTAAGACTTATGTGCAGTATTTTTCTTTTCCTCTTTCCATAGTTCTACATAGAAAACAATATGATATTGTAGCCGGTTGGCAACAGTTCTATGCTATTAATTTTGCTTTTTTTAGCAAATTAGGGGGGGGTAAAAAAGACAAATAAACTTGTTGTAGTGAATTTTACCTATAAGGAGAAGAAAGGACTGTTGGGCAAGCTTTATTTCCGGTTTATGAAATGGACTGTCACTGGATCGTACATTGATTATTTCCATGTGCCAAGTCATAAGTATGCTGAGAGATGTCATGAAGAACTGGGCATTCCGATGGAGAAATTCATCATCACGACATTTGGTATTCCCGACATTTTGGCAAAATGGAAAGATAGCGTTGCGCCTATGCGGAATTACTCCTTAGCTATAGGACGCTCCAACAGGGATTTCGATTTTTTGGTACGTGTGTGGAGCCGTCCAGAAATGAAAGACAAGTCATTGGTCATACTTACCGATGTGTGGAAGCCCTCTGTTGCTTTGCCTAAGAACATCTTGCATTTTGATAATGTATTCGGTGACGACACGATACCGTGGATTAAAGGATGTGAAATATTGGTGGTGTCGATAGACGATGGAAACATTTGTTCAGGCGACACTGTGCTACTAAAAGGGATGAGATCCTCGAAAACTGTGGTAGTGACAGTTCCTAGTACTTTGGGCGAGATGTATTTACGACACGAGGAGGACGGAATTTGCCTTGCAAAGAACGAGGAAAGCTTTGCGGCATATGTAAAGTCCTTGCTTGGAGATGAAGTAAAAAGAAAACTGATAGGCATGGCAGCAAGACAATCTTATTTGGAGAAATTCTCGAGATATACATTGGGGAGTAAGATTGCGGAATATGCGAAACTCAAATTGTAAATATGACCATGTGATAAAATTATATTGAACTCGCGTTGTTTTAAATTCAAGGTACCAATTATGAAAAAAGTAATCACATACGGCACATACGACCTTTTGCATCAGGGGCATATAAACCTGTTGCGCCGAGCCAAGGAACTTGGCGACTACCTGATTGTCGGGGTTACCAATGACAGTTTCGACCGCGAACGGGGGAAACTCAATGTCAGGAACAACGTCTTGGAGCGTGTGGAAGCAGTCCGGGCAACCGGATATGCCGATAAGATCATCATTGAGGATTATGTGGGGCAGAAGATAGATGACATTCAAAAATATAATGTGGATGTATTCGCCATAGGGTCGGATTGGCGAGGACGGTTCGATTATCTTGAGGAGTTCTGTCAAGTGGTTTATCTGCCACGTACGGAAGGTATATCTTCCACCATGCTCCGGGAGAAAAGCCAGAAAAATGTAAGGATCGGAATTCTCGGATGCGGACGAGTGGCGAAGCGGTTTCCTTCTGAAGCGGGTTTTGTCAACGGGGTGGAGATTGTAGCGGCTTATGACATTGAAAGGCATAGAGCTGCTGATTATTCAGAAGAATTCCCAGATGTGGTTGCCTATGACGGCTTGGAGGCATTCTATGATGCTATTGATGCCGTATACGTTGCCACACCGCATTTGAACCATTACGGGAACATAAAGGAGGCTTTGTTGGCCCGAAAGCATGTATTGTGCGAAACTCCCATGGTTTTGAAGGGAGGTGAGGCAAAGGAACTTTTCAAATTGGCAGAGGATAACGGACTTGTCTTGATGGAAGCGAACAAGACGGCCCACTGTCCTGCTTTCAACCATTTGATGGTGATAATCAAGTCTGGTTCGATAGGAGAGGTTGTGGACATAGAGGCCTCGCTCTCCCAATTGCTTGATAAGAACGGACGGGAATTTAATCCGGTACAAGCCGGTGGGTCAATGTTTGAGGAGGGAAGCTATCCCTTATTGCCTATCATAAAGCTGATGGGGACGGAATACCTCTCTTTGGATTTCTATTCGCGGATGGAGGATGGGATAGATGTCTATACCCACGGAATTTTCCACTATCCTAAGGCAACGTGCTCGTTCAAGGTCGGATTGGGCGTGAAAACGGAGGGGGACTTGGTCGTTTCGGGAACCAAAGGGTATGCCTACGTCCCAGCCCCTTGGTGGAAGACTGATTACTTCGAAATGCGGTACGAAGACCAGAATGAAAATAAGAAATATTTTTATAAGTGGGACGGGTATGGCCTGAGGTACGAAATACAAGAATTCATAAGTTGCATCATAAACGGACGTTATTCGTCAGCCCGGTTGCGCAGGAAAGAAAGTATCTGCATGGCGCAGGTGATGGAACAGTTTGCCGAACGCAAGAATTTTGTAACGATATGACATTGGTTGGCAAGGAAATCAGGTTGGTAGACCATGCATCTTGCACGGGATGCATGGCTTGCAGGCAGAAGTGCAAGCGGAATGCCATATCTGTGATATACGAGAAGGGGTTCGCATTTCCATATATCGACGAGGAGAGGTGTGTGAAATGTGGGCTGTGCGTACAGGTATGCCCAGTCTTGAATATAAGGAATGTGCCGGGGAATACCCATGAAAGGGAAACTGTGTGTTTGGCAGCGTGGAACAAGGATACGGATGTCAGGATGAAAAGTTCTTCCGGTGGGACCTTTTCTGCTATGGCAGAGAAAGTGCTTGCGCAAAAAGGTGTGGTATTCGGTGCTGCATGGGATGAAGGAATGAACCTTAGGCACAGGTATGTCGGTGATGTTGCGGAGCTAGATGCCTTGCGGCGGTCAAAGTATGTGCAGAGCGATACGTTGGATACTTTTAATGAGGTGCGGGATTTTTTAAAGGAGGGCAGGACTGTCCTTTATTGTGGTACCCCGTGCCAGATAGCCGGACTTACGTCTTTTTTGGATTATAAGGATTACAGCAACTTGGTCAAGGTGGATGTAGTTTGTCAGGGCGTGCCTTCCGGGTTGATGTTTAAAAAATACATTTCGGAAATTGAGCGTAAGCATGGGGTGAAAGTTCTGGATGCGAACTTTCGAACCAAGACGTATGGTTGGAGGTGTGGTCTACTACTACTACTACTACTCGTGCAGAAAGGTAGCAAGCGGTATTGGATGAAGAGGGTGTTTGAAAAAAACGAATACTACAACGCATTTATCAAGGAATATTTCATGAGGGAATCTTGTTATGCCTGTCCGTTCAAATGCAATAGGCACGGCTATTACTCGGATATTTCGATTGCGGATTTTTGGCGTATCGGGAAAACGGTGCCTTTGAATGTGAACGATTATGAAAAAGGAATTTCAGCAGTCATCGTGAATACGGAAAAAGGCAGAGCTTTCTTTAAATCATGTGCTCCGGACTTGGAAGTCATTGAGCGGACGTGGGATGAGTTTATGACTAATGGTGGCATGTATCCTTGCCATAAGAGGAAGGATAATGGCATGGCTTATGAGTTTTTGTCGTGCCATTCATGGCGGGAGACGCAAAAACGTTATTTCCCTTATGCAATGAAGGCGCACCTGAGGACTGCGCTGTATTTGGGATTGGGAGAGAAAACAATTCGTAATTTAATGAAGTTAATGGGGAGAAAGGTATGAAGATTGCAATACTTACACTGGTGTTTAACAATTATGGGACAAGATTACAGTCGTACGCATTATGTAAAGTGCTGAAGCGTTTGGGAGGCGAGGATGCTTCCATAAAGGTGGTCAATATGGATACGCCTTGGGGCAATGGTGATCGGAAGTCTTTTGTCGAAAGATTCCGAAAGCTTGCGGATTTGTTTAAAGGATACGGGGTGCATGGTTTCAAACATGTGGCGGAATTGTTCAGGTGGGCGTATGAATATAGGAGGGTCAACCGGGAAAAACATGAAGGGCTATGCCGGTTGCGAGACGAGTCTTTTGGTTTAATCAACAGCAAAATACCTTATACAGGTCATTTTACGGTAGATGAAGTAAGAAAAGGTTGTCTTGACGCTTATGATGTCTTGTTGGTCGGAAGCGACCAAGTCTGGAATGCTGCCAAGGTTCCAAACCAAGATATTTTCCTTTTGGACTTTGCGAAAAAACAGAAGTGCCTGACTTATGCTGCCAGTTTCGGCATGACAGCTATTCCGGACGGTATGTTTGAACTGTACCAGAAAGGCATAAAACGGTTTGAAAGCTTGTTGCTCCGTGAAAAAGAAGGGCTTGAAATGTGCAAGGCTTTAGGTAGGAATGACGCGAAAGTTGTATTGGATCCGACTTTGCTATTGGAATATGATGATTATCAGGAAATAATGGATGACGGAACTCCCACGATTGAAGGGAAATACATTCTTCTTTATTCTTTAAACAAATCTTATAGGATTTATGATGAAGCATATGGGATGTGCAAGCGGACGGGGTGCAAAATGGTAGTCCTCAAAAGGAGTTTCTGTCCTCCTTCGATGGAGAGCTACGAAGGTGCCGTTGAACTGTTTGCCGTTTCTCCGGGAGGATTCTTGCGGTTGATAAAAAATGCGGAGTGCGTCATAACCAATAGTTACCATGCGCTCTTATTTTCCATAAATTTCAATATCTCTTTCTATGTTTATTTGGATAATGCAGACCAGGAGAATAGTAGGTTGCTGACTATATTGAATATGTGCGGTCTGGATGGGCGTGTCTATTGGGAGACTGAAGCCTTGCCAAAAGGCGTGAACAAAATTGGTTATGGCTCTGTCAACGTTTTCTTGGAAGACCAAAGAAGAAAATCCATAGAAGAACTTAAAAAAGCAATATACAATGATTAATTTTACTGTGGGTCCGGTGCAGTCGAGTGACAGCGTCCGGGCAATGGGGGCAGAACAAGTCCCTTATTTCAGGACATCCGAATTTTCGGAAGTGATGTTTGAAAATGAAAGGCTTGTTAAAAAGTTTGCTAAGGCACCGGATGGTTCCAAAGTGGTTTTTATTACGGGGTCTGGGTCGGCTGGGATGGAAACATCCGTAATGAATACTTTAACCTCGCAAGATAGGGCTTTGGTGGTGAACGGGGGAAGTTTTGGCCAGCGTTTCGTGGAGTTGTTAAAACTCCATAAGATTCCTTATACGGAAATCCGGATGAAGCCCGGAAAAGCCCTGAGAGCGGAACATCTCGCACCGTATGAAGGAAAAGGCTATACGGCCTTTTTGGTGAACAAACATGAAACATCGACAGGTGTCCATTACGATATGGACCTGATAAGTGGTTTTTGCAAGCGCAACAGCTTGTTCATGATAGTGGATTGTGTGAGTACGTTTCTTGCCGACCCGTTTGATATGTGTGAGCTTGCGGCAGATGTCATGATTACAGGTTCACAGAAGGCTTTGGCTTGTCCTCCGGGCATTTCCGTTTTGGTCTTGTCGCCCAAGGCATTGGGGCGGGTGAATGAGGCCTCGTGCGTTTGCCAGTATTTTGATTTGAAGATAGCCTTGAAAAATATGGAGAGGGGACAAACGCCATGGACACCGGCTGTAGGCATTCTCAGGCAAATCAATGTCCGTTTGAAAGAAATTGAGGATAACGGTGGCGTGGAGAAAGAAATTGCCCGTATCGGTGGGTTGGCAGCTTATTTTAGGGAGAAGATAAAAGGTCTGCCTTTTGAAATTGTTTCAGAATCCCTTTCCAATGCCGTGACTCCCCTTCACCCCGTTACGGTTTCGGCCTATGACATCTTTTTAAGGATGAAAGACGAATATAGCATTTGGGTTTGTCCTAACGGGGGAGAAATGAAAGATTTGATTTTCAGGGTAGGACATCTCGGAGATTTGACAAAAGAAGATTACGACAAATTGGTAGCTGCATTTCGAGACATGCAGAAGAAAGGTTTCATCTAAGAGACATGATTGATTTTCAGTTACAGCAGCAGTTACGTTCGGAGTTCAATCCAGATGGCTCACGTTTGAGAGATGTACAGATGAAAGCTTTGGAGATTTTATTGGCTGTAGATAAAATCTGCCGGAAGCATGGAATCAAGTATTGGTTGGGGAGTGGAACCTTACTTGGTGCTGTCCGTCATGGTGGGTTTATTCCATGGGATGATGATTTGGACATAGACATGACGGAAACGGATTTTAAAAAATTTGAATCAATCGTATCAAAACGTGGTTTTGAATCGGATTTGAATTTGGTTTTGCAGACGCACAAGACAGATCCCGAATATTATGCCATGCATGCAAAAGTGAGGAATGAAGATTTTCCTATAGAAGATATTTTTGGAATAGACGTGGATTATAAATATAAAGGAGTGTTTATTGATATTTTTCATTTAAGGAAGAGTTCATACACCCTGAACCGTTTCTTCTCGTATTCAGGAAAGATTTTTGATAAAATTTCCACTATGCGTGGATGGAATGGTGGGCGTCGCACCTTGTTGAAAGTCTACTATGAGCTTGTTAATGAATGCTTTATCGGATGTATTGCAAGAATTGCGGATAAAAAATGTTCCGTTTATTATGAATGGATGGGAAGCCGTTGGAAACCTTCACCAAGGAATCCGGTAGACTTGTTTCCATTAAAAGAAATGTCTTTTGAAGGGCATAGTTTTTTTGTGCCAGCCAATCCAGATGCATATTTAAAAGGTATGTATGGGGATTATATGAAACTTCCTAATTTGGATAAGCTGCGAAAGCATACTTTATTATGATGTTGTGTGCAACCTTAATATAAAGTGTGTCAACGGATTTATATTTGACAAAATGAAAATCTTATTAGCCAATAAATTCTATTACCGCCGAGGTGGTGATTGTGTTTACGTGCTCAATATGGAACAGTTGTTGAAGAAGCACGGACATGAAGTGGCCGTATTTGCCATGGACTATCCGGAGAATGTAGATACGGAATGGAAACGATATTTCCCGCAAAACATGAGTAAATGGATGGCATTTACGCGGCCTTTCGGTTCAAGAGAGGTCAGGGGAAAATTCAACAGGCTGTTGGACGCCTTTCGTCCTGATGTGGTACATCTGAACAATATCCATACTCAACTTTCTCCAGTGTTGGCTGAATTGGCACACAGACATGGCATAAGGGTCGTGTGGACGTTGCATGATTATAAATTGCTGTGTCCGCGATATGATTGCCTACTCAATGGAAATATGGTATGTGAAGCTTGTTTCAAGGGGGGTAAGAAATCATGCCTCGACAACAAGTGCATGAAAGGTTCCAAACTGGCTTCTTTCGTGGGCTTTCGTGAGGCAAATTTGTGGAATCGGCAGCGATTGGAGGCCTCAACAGATGTGTTTGTCTGCCCTAGTCGGTTTATGGCCGACAAAATGGCGGAGGGAGGATTTGATGAGAAAAAGATGGTAGTGCTCTGTAATTTTATTGATTCGGAAAGGTGTCGAAGGGATAATTACGACAAAGGGGATTACTATTGCTATATCGGACGATTAAGCCAAGAGAAAGGGGTGAAGACGTTAATAGAGGCAGCCAACCGGCTTCCGTATAAAATGAAGGTTATCGGTGACGGGTCGCTCTTTGGCGAGTTGAAAGCCATTGCTCATAGTCACATTGAATTCCTAGGACATAAGGATTGGGATGAAATTAAGGTACTTGTAGGACAAGCTCGTTTTTCTGTGGTACCTTCTGAGTGGTATGAAAACAATCCGTTGTCCGTAATAGAAGCGCAATGTTTGGGTACTCCGGTACTCGGTGCCCGGATCGGTGGCATTCCGGAACTGACCGACAAAACTTTCATTAGCGGAAATGTGACTGATTTGAAAGGAAAAATAGAAGAAATGTGGAATACGCCTTTCGATTATCAGCAGTTGGCCGAGGTGTCACAAAGGAAATATGATGCGGAATTCTATTACGACCGCATGGTTAAAGTCTATTCAAAATAAATTCATAAAACATTATGGCAGAAAAGAAACTGAACGGTACGGTCATCGTGACGTACCGATGTAATGCGCGTTGCTCCATGTGCAACCGCTATAAAGCTCCCTCGAAGGCGGAGGAGGAAATCTCTATCGAGACGATTAAGAAGCTCCCGAAGATGTATTTTACGAATATCACCGGAGGGGAGCCGTTTATCCGTACGGACTTGAAGGAGGTGGTACGTGAACTGTATAAGAAGAGTGACCGTATCGTCATCTCTACCAACGGCTTTTTCACGGATCGTATCATCGAACTTTGCAAGGAGTTTCCACAGATCGGTATCCGCATTTCCATTGAGGGGTTGGAAAAGACCAATAATGAAATCCGTGGCTTGAACGATGGTTTCCGTCGTGGTTATAATACCTTGAAGAAACTCTGCGAGATGGGAATGAAGGATGTGGGTTTCGGCATGACGGTACAGGACAAGAATGCGCCGGACTTGGTGCCGCTGTATGAGCTCTCCAATAAGATGGGGATGGAGTTTGCCACGGCTTCCCTGCATAACTCGTTCTATTTTGTAGAAGCTAAGAACATCATCCACGACCGTCCGATGGTAGCTAAGAATTTTGAAAACCTGGTCAATGAGTTATTGAAATCGAATTCTCCCAAGAAATGGTTTCGTGCTTATTTCAACCATGGGCTTATCAATTACATCTACGGTCAGAAGCGCCTGTTGCCTTGCGACATGAGTTTCGACACGTTCTTCATTGACCCGTATGGCGACGTGATGCCTTGTAACGGGACGAAAGACAAGGAGGTGATGGGCAACCTGAACCGGCAGACGTGGGAGGATTTGTGGAACAGCCCCGAAGCGGAGAAAGTGCGTCGAAAAGTACGTTGCTGCAACCGTAACTGTTGGATGATTGGTTCGGTGTCTCCGGCCATGTACAAGTATATCGCAACTCCGGCCTTGTGGGTGGCCAAACATAAGCTGAAGTCGCTTTTAGGCATGAAGTATTCCATGTATGAGAATCCTGTATGCTGTGATTACCGCGACGGGAAAGTGACTAAAGAACAACTTGACCGTTTGTCTACGTGTGACGTGAATGCGGAAATCAATAACGGTCTTTCCGATGATTCCAAAGCTGCCTTGAAGGGTAAACGGGGTGAGGATATTGTGAATGCCGATGTGGCCAGGCAAGGGTATGAGATTACCCACTAATGCTTTCCTTTACCCGTCAGCCAAAGCCAAAGGGCAGAAAGGCATGCCAACGATAGGATGCCGACATATTGGAGTGTTTCTTTGATTCGGGTGGCAAATGCTCTCATGAGTTCTCGAAGTTGTGGTATTTGCGTGTAAAAGTAATGAATTATTTTCAATGCGGATGGTAAAATGAAGAAAATAGTAGTAACCGGAACTCGTGGCATTCCCGGTGTCATGGGTGGGGTGGAGACGCATTGTGAGGAATTGTTCCCACGTCTGGCTCAACAGGGATGGGATGTGACGGTGGTGCGCCGTTCCGATTATGTGAAGGATGGCCTGAAGAAGTGGAAGGGGGTCCGGCTCGTCACGCTTCCTTCCCCCAAGAAGAAATCGTTTGAGGCCATCATCCATACTTTCCGTGCCATCAACGAAGCCCGGAGGTTGGGGGCTGACATCTTACATGTCCACGCCATCGGTCCCGCCTTGCTCGTACCGTATGCCAAGATGTTGGGGATGAAAGTGGTATTTACCCATCATGGGCCGGATTACGACCGGGACAAGTGGGGGCTTGCGGCCAAAACGATGCTGAAACTCGGCGAACGCATGGGGTGCATGTTTGCAGACGATGTCATCGTCATATCCGATGTGATTCGTAACCTGGTAAGGCAAAAGTACGGACGGACAAGCCGTGTACACCTTATATATAATGGGGTATCCCAACCGGAAATTTGCGATGAGCCTGAATATTTTGAAGAATTGGGAATCGAGAAGGGAAAATATATTTTAGGCATGTGCCGTTTTGTGCCGGAGAAGAATTTGCACCATCTGGTAGAGGCGTTCATCCAAATGGAAAATAACGAAAGTATCAAGTTGGTTCTTGCCGGTGATACTGATTTTGAAGACGACTATTCCCGGTCGTTGAAAGAGACGGCCAAAGCAAATGGGGTAGTGTTGACTGGTTTTGTCAAAGGGCGCAAGCTCCATTCCTTGTTGACCCACTGCCGCTGCTACTGTTTGCCGTCAAGCCACGAGGGGCTTCCGATAGCCTTGCTTGAAGCTATGAGTTATGGCGTGGAAGTCGTAGTCAGCGACATCCCTGCAAACCTTGAAGTCGGCTTGGCCAAGGATTGCTATTTCCCAGTAGGAGACGTTGGGGCATTGGCACAAAAATTGGACAAGATAGCTGCTTCACCTTTAAAACATGTTGGCTACGACATGTCGAAATACGATTGGAACCGGATTGCCACGCAAGTAGAGGAAGTCTATCTTACCTTGACAGCAGGAAACTCAGGAACGCACCCATGACCTTGTCCCTGTCGGCGGCATATTTGATGCACTCGAAAGGGAATCCCAAGGTAATCGCATGGTAGTCTTCCCCTTGGTAGGCTACGGCGGCCGAATAATTGGTAGGCGTATATAATAAGGTGGAAAACGCTTCGGGAAGGGGTATCAGGCAGTCCGCATGTGTGACGGCATAATGTTGGGAATTGAGTTCCGTGTACAAATGAAGGGTGGTATTCATGCCCGTGGCTTGAGAATAGGCATCCAAGGTGACCGGAGCGTATGCGTCTACTTTCAGCGTATTGCGCAGGAAGTCTGCATTTTCCTTTTGTTTCTGGTCGCGGGCAATATAGGCACCGCTCACCAACAGGCTGCCGCGCATGCGGGTAAATTCTTGTAACGCACTACATAAAACAGGTGTCAATGACGGATACGGTCGGGTACTGTATCCGTCATTTTTTTGCAGGCCCAGTATCAAATCCACTATATTGTATTCATTCAGGTTTACCATTTGTGCCTCTACTGCCGCACGGGAAGCGGATGCAAACGAGTATTTGCCTGCGGTGGCTATGGCTTCACCGTGTATGCGGCTATGGTCGAATGTGTTTCCCGTTATCATCTTGCCTTCAAGTTCATTCCCGCTAAAGCCCCACGCGCTTTTGGGGTTCAGTTCTGTGTTGAATACGATTTGCCGACCGCAGAATCCGGGAGAACGCATATAAGGAACACCGGGATCCGCTGACAGGTCGAATCCCCGGGTCGAATCCGTCTGGATAACCTGTGGCCCGGCCACCCTCTGGAAGCCGTCGATAATCAGGACTTTGGCAAAGGCGTTTTTGGCTATCATGGCCGACAGTTCCTCCGAAGGAAAACTCTCTCCACCGTCGTTCACGGCTGTCACTTTGAACGAGTAAACCACATTCTCCTCCGCACGGAACGAGAACCGAGGCTCATGTACAAATGTGCCATTGTCATAACCATGTTCTCCTTGCCGGGTATACACAATGTAACCTTTTGGAGTTGCAGAGGGTTCAAGCTCGTCTTGTTGGGGAAGCCAGGATAGCGTTATTTCCTTTTCATCCGGGTTTAAACGAGTCTGGAAACAAGTAACGGGAAGGGGCTGTACGGCATAACCTGCCTCATGTTGATAGGATGTATATTTCAGTACTCCTTTATATATGGCCCGTGCCAAATTGAATTTGAATGCAGGGTCGTGTCCCAAAGCCATATCCCGGAAATTCTGGTGGGATAACATTTCCAATATCATGGCCGGGACTTGGGGTTCGCGCGTTTCACTGTAATTCCGGTCGAACATTTGGCGTCTTTTCCATTGTCCGTAAAGTCGGTTCAAATCCTCGTCCACTTGCGTCATGACCACATCGCATAACTCACGTGATGCCAATCGTGACATTCCGGCCGCAAACTTCCCTTCATTAAAATCCGTGGTATAAATACCTAATGTACCGACAAAAGTGCTGTCGGGGGCTATGCCGGCGTCGCTATGAAGCGCGATGGCCAGTTCAATCGGTACATGCAATCCGCTGTCGGCCGGAAAATAAGAAGAACCTCCGGCCAGATAGTTCGTCATATATGAACGGACATTGATGTCATCGCTATAATCGTTCGTTCCGTTTCTACCGCTATATACGGAATAAGGCATACCGCTCCATTGCGCATTGTAGCGGGCTCCTTCCAAGTACCTCGGGAAACCGCTTACCACTTCCTGTAAAGAATCTCCACGGGCAATGTTTCCCATCCCGCCTCCGAATCGTACGGCATCTGCTGTCACCGTTCCGCGATGGTTGCTCAGATTGCTTAAACTGACATAATTGGAATGGGGTTGGTCTTTGTCGAAATCAAACGTCCCGAGATAAACCCAAGTTCCTCCTCCCATTTGTTGGTTGACTTTGAAGGTCGTAGACACACCTTGGTGGCGAACCACATAATGGGCGTCGGAAACACTCGTGGGCAAGGTCACGTATGATACATATACGGCGTAGCGTCCGGACACAGGCATATTTGGCGTCCAACGTATTTCGGAAGCCTGGCTTTTTCGAGTTACCGTATGGGTACTGCGGACTGTCCCATCCGTAAAGGGGTTCTCGCCGTCGAGATAAGTCTGTTTGAGTGGTGCAAATCCCATACCTCCGTTTTCCCATACGTATTTGTTTTCATGTTCTGAATATGTTCCGCCCGAATCCCGGGTGTCATTGTCCACTATCACTTCGTGGGGCTGCCAATCCCTTTCACGGGGAGTAAAGACGTATGCTCCGGCATTTTCCAACATGGGGATTAAGTAGGGGATGACTATCGTTTGAGTGAACAAATCTTCTGTCGTGCAGTATAAATACGGCCGCTGCCACATCCACTCTTTTTGGTCGTTCTTGTAATAGCGTCCATGGCTGGCCCAAACAGACAAATGGCGTTGTTGCATACCTTTGGTGATAGGATAGGGGCGTTGCATCCGTTCCACCCACGGCGCCCCGTGATACAAAGCCTTCCCCCATTTCTTTTGCACTTTCGATGAAGCTCCGTTCATGTCCGTAACAAGATGCTCTATGGGGATTCCGTTACCGTATATAATAATAGTATAAGCGTTGTATGGCGCAGGAAGCAAACGTTTTACGGCACGATAGATTTCATCAACCTTATCCCTGCTAAAAGACTGCCCGGCAAAGAGTTCATTCAGGTAAATCTCTGCCGTCCGTGCAGAAGCATCTACCTTGACCGTTTCTATCCGACAGCGGTCGGTGGCTGTGGTATAAGATGTCTGATAGTCAGAGAAATAATCACCCAATTTGGCTTTTACTATTTTCTCACCACTCTGTGAATATACGGAAAGTCCCAGCAAGAATGCTCCCGCCAGGACCATAAGCCTTTTTTTCATACTTATCATTATTTTAATCCGGTTGCGAACTTTTCAGGATGTCGTCCTGTGAAATCTTTGAAGTATGTTTTAATGTCGTTCATCTGTTCATCTATGTTTCCGTTGGGGATGATTACCTGAGTGCAACGTATAGTTTTGGTTGGATAGTCAACTCCATACAGTAAAATAGGCAGCCCGGCTTTCAAGGCGATATAATAGAATCCTTTTTTCCATTCTTCCGTACGTGAACGAGTGCCTTCCGGAGTAATGCAAAGGTGAAAATTATCCCGTTCCCGGGCCACTTGTGCCAACTGATCCGTCATACTCATCTTCTTGTTCCGGTATACTGGGATTCCTCCCAACCATCGCATTAAGATTCCCAAAGGCCAGAAAAACCATTCCTTTTTCATTAAGAAGTCGCAACGGAAGTCCATTGCACGGCTATAAAGCACTCCTAGCACGAAATCGAAATTACTTGTATGAGGTGCCAGTGCAATGATATACTTATCTCCCATGGGGACCGTCACGTCTACTTTCCATCCCATCACCCTGAACAGGAGGAAACTGCAAAAATGCCGGCTCATTTAACAAAGCTGACTGATTGTGCTGATGATATCGCTGACTTGTGCATTGAAATCCATACGCAGCTTCTTGTAGAATCCTTTTACGTTTCCTGGTTCCGTATGACTGATCCTGCTGACAAATTCATCATGCATCAACAATATGCGGACCATTACGTTGTCCACATCTTCTTGTTTTATATCTACTTTGTAATGCGTCAACGCTACGCATTCCGCAAACAGTTCACTACAGATATAGTTGATATTCTTTTTTAATGTCTTTCTTTTAGCCATATTCTTTGATTTCAAATAATGATGTAAATCAGTAACTATAGACAAAGGTACGTAAAGTTGGTGATATCGGGAAATTTTATAGAAGAAAATAAACCGTATGTTTTTGGGGTGAGAGTTTCTTCATTCCGACAAAAAACATTAATTTTGCATGCAGAAAATTCTTTTTCAACAAATTATTAAGTAACACGACATGGAAAAAAGTGCATTGCAAATTGCAAGAGCGGCTTATCAGCCCAAGTTACCCAAAGGATTGCAGGGTAACGTATCTGTAAAGGAAGGCGCACCCACGCAGTCTGTGGCCGACCAAGAGGAAATCAAGAAATTATTCCCGAACACTTATGGAATGCCTCTCATTGAGTTCGTTCCGGGCGAGGCTCAATCTTACGCCCCGTTCAACGTCGGTGTAATTCTTTCCGGTGGCCAAGCTCCCGGCGGGCATAATGTCATTTGCGGCTTGTTCGACGGTATTAAAAGACTGAACCCAGAAAGCAAGTTGTATGGCTTTATTTTGGGACCTGGCGGATTGGTGGATCACAAATACATGGAGTTGACGGCTGACATCATAGACCAATATCGTAATACAGGCGGTTTTGACATGATCGGTTCCGGACGTACTAAACTTGAAAAAGAGGAACAGTTCGAAAAGGGGCTTGAAATCATCAAGGAATTGGGTATTAAAGCCATTGTCATCATTGGTGGTGACGACTCCAATACGAACGCCTGTGTCTTGGCTGAATATTATGCTGCGAAAAAATGCGGTGTGCAGGTTATCGGTTGTCCGAAGACCATCGACGGTGATTTGAAGAACGACCAGATTGAAACTTCTTTCGGTTTCGATACGGCTTGTAAAACGTATGCAGAGGTTATTGGCAACATTCAACGCGATGCAAACTCCGCTCGTAAATATTGGCATTTCATCAAGTTGATGGGACGTTCGGCTTCGCATATCGCTTTGGAATGCGCTTTACAGTGCCAACCCAACATTTGTATCGTATCGGAAGAAGTGGAAGCCAAAAACCAGACTTTGGATGATATCGTTACTTATATTGCTCAGGTTGTAGCCGACCGTGCAGCCGATGGAAACAATTTTGGTACGGTATTGATTCCGGAAGGCTTGATTGAGTTCATCCCGGCGATGAAGGCTTTGATTGCAGAATTGAACGACTTGTTGGCAACTCCGGAAGGTGCTGCATTGGCTAAGGACCAACAACGCGAATGGATTTTGAATAAACTTTCTGCAGCAAACAAGGCTGTATATGAATCTCTTCCCTTGGGAGTAGCTGCCCAGTTGACTATGGAGCGTGATCCGCATGGAAACGTGCAGGTTTCATTGATTGAAACGGAAAAACTGTTGTCTGAAATGGTTGCCAACAAGTTGGCTGCATGGAAGAAAGAAGGTAAGTTCAACGGTAAGTTCTCGGCGTTGCACCATTTCTTCGGCTATGAAGGACGTTGTGCTGCTCCTTCCAACTACGATGCTGATTATTGTTATGCTTTGGGTACAAGTGCCGCCATGTTGATGGCTAACGGCAAGACCGGTTATATGGCTATTGTGAAGAACACGACGGCACCGGCTGCTGAATGGATTGCCGGTGGTGTGCCCATCACCATGATGATGAATATGGAGAAGCGTAATGGCGAAATGAAACCGGTAATTAAAAAGGCATTGGTTCGTTTGGACGGTGCCCCGTTCAAGGAATTTGCATCGAGACGCAACCAATGGGCTCGTGAAACTTGTTTCGTATATCCTGGCCCGATACAGTATTTCGGTCCGACCGAAGTTTGTGACCAAGCAACCAAGACTTTACAATTGGAACAAGCTAAGTAATTCATTTATAGATATGCAAGTCCCTTTGTCCATTGATAAAGGGACTTGCTATTTTTCTGAATAAAGGGGAAAAGAGAGACCGTTTCTATCATGTGTGCACAAATGCCGCAAACTGTAAAAAACAGAAAAACGACTGTTCAGAGGGGAAACCGTAAGAAAGTGGATAACATTCCCACGTCACGTAGTCCTAAGAGGAAAACTGCCTTATGCAAGAAGCAAAAGAAGAAAGGGGGAAGCAAATGGTTGTTTTTCAAACGTTGGCCGTCGTGGGCGATATGGGTCGGGGCCTTGTCTTTGGGAGTAGCTTATATACTTTTCTTTTATTATTTCTTTGTCGGGCCTTATTCATTCCGTTGGAAGGCCATTTACGGAGATCCCGTATATCCTGAAGGTTTTGATGTACATGGCATTGATGTTTCTCATTATCAGGAAAACATAGACTGGGAGCGTTTGCGCAACGCCAGTTTGAATTCATCTCCCGTCAGTTTTGTTTTCATCAAGGCAACCGAAGGCACGACGCTATTGGATGAAAATTTCAACCTAAACTTTTATGAAGCAAAGCAAAATGACTTTATAAGAGGAGCTTATCATTTCTTTTTGCCGGATGTGGATGCCCAAAAGCAAGCCCGGTTTTTCTTAAAGCAAGTGCATTTGGAACCTGGTGACCTCCCTCCTGTTTTAGATGTGGAAAAGGCCGGAAAGCTGACGGAAACACAGCTCCAAAAAGCTGTAAAGACTTGGTTGGATATTGTAGAAAAAGAATATGGTGTGAAACCCATTATTTATACAGGATACAAATTCAAATTGCATTATCTGAATACTCCTGCATTCAATGAATATCCTTATTGGATAGCGCATTATTATGTGGAGAAGTTAGAATATAAAGGAAAATGGAATTTCTGGCAACATACTGACTGTGGGAAAGTTACCGGAATCAAAGGTAATGTAGACTGTAATATTTTCAATGGGTCGTTTGAAGATTTGATGAACCTGACCATACCGGAACAGGAAGACGATTATACCTATCCTGAAGATTCATTATAGACAGGAATAAAGCCGCCGGAAGTCCTACAGGCATTACCGGCAGCTCTGGATTCATGTCGCTTATTATAAACGTTCGAATAAAAGCGTAGCCCAGTTCTCCTTTTCCGTATGGTTGAGATAGCTCAGTCCCAAGCTTTCCGCTTTTTGCACAAGCAAGGGTATATCCTCTACATAAAAACCGCTGAGAATCATTTGGCTTCCTGCATGCATAACCGATACGAACGATGGCAAGTCGGCTAAAAGAATGTTCCGGTTGATATTGGCTAAAATCAAGTCGAAAGCGTCTTTTCCTTGTAATATGGAGGCATTCCCTTCAACCACTTCCATGTTTTTCACACCATTCAGTTGCATGTTCTCTTTCGTATTGTCTACACTCCAACGATCTATATCGTAGGCCCACACCGATTTCGCCCCTTTCAACGTACAGAATATACCTAACACGCCAGTACCGCACCCGGCATCCAATACGGTTTTATGTCCGAGGTTCATCCCGAGCAAACGTTCCAATATCATGCCTGTAGTGTGATGCGTACCGGTACCGAAAGCCTGATGGGGATTTATCACGATATCATATTCGGCAGGAGACAGATTATGATGCTCCGGACTATGAATCAGAATACGGTCGGCGATTCGGACTGGTTCAAAGCCGTTACGTTCCCATTCCTCGTTCCAATTCTTATCTTCCGCTTCCGCCAATCGGTAGGTTACTTTCACATCCTCTATGGGAAAGAAATCTAGCAGGTTATCCAATACGGATTGCTCGAAAAGTCCGGTTTGCACATATCCTTTCACCCCCTGCGGAGTATCTACAAAACTTTCCAAACCGGCATCGGCCACCAAGGCTATCAAGATGTCGGCTGCATCCCTACTATAAGGGGATATAATGAAATCCAATTCCAAATATTTCATACTGTTTATTTTGTGTCGAGAATCTATTGGTTCTGCAAAAATAGCAAAAAAAGAGTTATATACTAAACTTTATTCGCGTTTCCGTATTGCCCGTCAACCGAGAAAAAGTTATATTTGCATATAATATAGGTAAAGGAGAAAAGACAATGAAAAACAGAATATTATTTTCACTCATCGTTGCAGTGATTCCGTTTTTTGGCTTTGCACAAATAGATGATATGTATTTCGTCCCTCAAAAAGAGACGAAAGTGAATGAGGATAAGCATTCCCAACCGCAACCTTCGGTACGTACGATTTCAGAAAATACGGCAGTGGACACCCGCTCAGGATATGCTCAGGGAAGCATCAGGGATGTAGATGAATATAACCGACGATATCGTTGGGATAATGATAGTATATCTGCCGCTGAAGAGGAAGTGGCAGGTCAAGATAGTGCTTCAACCGATAACAACCGGGAAGAAGGGGGAGACTATCAATATACGAAACGAATTCTTCGTTTCAACACCCCGACCATCGGCGTTGCGGTCAGCAGTCCTTTATACTGGGACTTACGTTATGGTCCCAATTCCATATATTGGGATGTATATGATGATGGATTTTACGCATACGCTTATCCTAGCAGTTGGTATTGGGGACCTACCTTCTCCTACTCGTGGGGATGGGGATTATACAATCCTTATTGGGTGTGGGGAGGTCCTTGGTATGCCGGATGGTATGATCCTTGGTATTGGGGACCGCACTGGCATCATCCGCATTGGGGACATCCCGGTCATGGATGGTATCCATCAAGACCGGTTACTCGTCCCAGTGTAAGATATCGGGAGAATAGTTCCCTGGCAAGAGGAACATCCCGCACTAATGTAAGAAACAGTTCTTCTGCCAGAAGAACCATACGAAACACAGGTAACACCAACCGGCAAACCATTTCGGAGAATTCTGCACGATTTACTCCAAATCGTTCTTCAACAACTACCAGGCAGTCTCCTCGCACGCGTACGACTTCAACTCTTCAACGTAACACTCAACCGTCGAGAAGTTCTAATTTCACGCCATCGACCACAAGAAGCACTTTCCGTCCGTCGGTAAGTTCCCCTAGCCGTTCCGGAGGTGGTTTCTCCCCATCCAGGAGCGGAGGAGCACGAGGCGGTCGACGTTAACAAACAAAGATAAACCATAAAAGGAAGAAATAATGAAAAGAAAAAACCTCATATTTGTAAGCGCATTGCTAGCAAGCCAGTCTATGATGGCACAGACACCATATATGAACGAGAATTATATGCCGACCGATTTAATCGGAAGTGCGCGCTATGTAGGTATGGGCGGTGCATTAGGGGCATTGGGTGCTGATTTGTCTACCGCTTCTTCCAATCCGGCAGCATTAGGGCTTTACCGCAGAAGCGATGCAGCTTTATCATTCAGCGTGTTGACCCAACAGGAAAAACCGGATTTAAATGCAGACATGACTCATTTGTCTTTTGACCAGATGGGATTCGTGGTAAGTATCCCGGTTATGGCCAAAAGCGTAAGGTATGTTAATTTTGGAGTCAATTATCAGAAAAGAGCCAACTTCAACCAGTCATTTATCGCAGACAACGGAGCTTTGAACGGTTTGTCGCAGACGCAACAAATGGCAGACATTCTGAACCATACCCAGTATTCCACTCCTTTGACAGACCTAATGTATAATTCCTGCCTTGTGAATCCGGAATACATACGGGATAACCAAGGTAATGTGCAGGTAGACCAAGAGGGGAATCCCTTATACGATTCTTATAATGCTTTAGAGTCAGATCGGAATAATTACGACCGTACGACGGAAGGCGGTATCGCAGGATATGATTTCAACCTGTCGATGAACATCAAAGACCGAGTGTATTTAGGTTTCACTTTAGGCGTGAACGACGTGGACTATTACAGTTACAGCACTTATCGGGAGTTCGGCACGATTTCGGACGGCCAAGGTAACTCTTACAGCGATTTCGAGAATTATTCCTTATATAATACCCAACATGTAAGTGGATATGGAATCAATGTGAAGTTGGGTGGTATATTCCGTCCCATCGGAAATTCCCCCTTCCGCATAGGGTTGGCCGTAGAAACGCCGACCTTCTATCATTTGGAATCTTATTCTTCATATAGCATAGACTCTCCCATGATGGAGGATGAGAACTATGACATCTACATCAATCAAGACAGAAACGGTAATTTTATATATACCAATTATCTTCCGGAGGTGGATTTGGCTAACTTGCACATGAAAATTACCACACCGTGGAAATTTCGGGTTTCGTTAGGACATACGATTGGAACTTATCTGGCTATAGGAGCTGAATATGAATACGCTGATTACTCTAAAACGAAACAGGGGTATGAAGACTGGGACTACGACTATTGGGGCTATGGTTATTCCAGAGGAACGACACACGACCGCGATATGGACGCGTTGCACAAGTCTACGCTACGCGGAAGCCATTCTTTCAAGTTCGGTATGGAATTGAATCTGACGGATAATGTCGCATTTCGTGCGGGGTATAATTATTATTCCCGCATGTTCAAGGAAGAAGCGACTTTAGATCAAACGGGGCCTTCTCCGGCTTTCGGTTATCAAACGACAACAGATTATATGAATAAAGACGACGTGAATATATTCACAGCCGGTTTAGGTTACCACGGAAAGCATTTTTATGCCGATATGGCTTATAAGTGCCGCGTACAGTCGGGAGATTTCTATGCATTCGACGATACTTATATCACACAAACCGGCACTCGTCTTACTCCAGTGGATGTAAACCTAAATACTCATCAGGTGTTTTTTACATTAGGATATAAATTCTGATTATAAAGGAGCAAAGTCAGAAGAAAAAACAGCAAAAAAGTTTTGCGTTTCAAAAAATATATCTAACTTTGCATTGTCAAAAAGGTTGGGGTATTAGCTCATCTGGCTAGAGCGTTTGACTGGCAGTCAAAAGGTGGCAGGTTCGAGTCCTGTATACTCCACTTTACATAAAAGCGAAAAAACTTGCAGTCGCTAAAACCAATATTTTTATTGGTGAATTTTATTATTATATTTAGGTTATTCAACTTTATTACATTTTTTTTCTTTCTCTATTTTTCTTCCCTTAAAAAAGAGCTTATTTAAAAGAAATTCTGTATATTTGCCCATGTAATATTCAAACTATACCAACATTTACTCTTAAATCTCTTTGCTTATGAAAAAAGGGACATTTTTATGGTTGGGGCGAATGGGATTACCCCTTTCTTTGGCGTTATGCCATATATATCCTCTTGCAGCACAGAACAAAGTGATTCTGCCGGACTCCATTCCTTGGATGTTATCGGATTCATTAATGAAAGGGGATGTGCTGCAAATCGGTTATGCCACAGGAGACCGGAGAACCGTAGCAGGTTCTGTAGATCAGGTATCTGAAAATAGAATGAACAAAGGCATGATTTCCAATCCTTTAAACTCTATTAACGGGCAAGTGGCCGGTGTCAGTATGTTACCGGGAAGGGAGGCCATGCTCAACTCCGTACGTGTCCGGGGTACAACCTCCCTGACGGGGGGGAATGACCCTTTGGTAATCATTGATGGCGTATTTGCTGATTTGAGCACGCTAAGTATGATTTTTCCTGCGGACATCGAAAGCTTCACTATTCTCAAGGATGCTTCAGAAACGGCTCAATATGGCGCACGAGGTGCTTCGGGTGTCATAAAAGTAAGTACCAAACAAGGACACAGCGGAAGTTTCAGTTTGAGTTATGACGGAAATTTTAGTGTCGAGTCTATTTATAAAAACATAAAAATGCTTTCTGGAGAGGCTTTCAGGAACGTGGCACACGAAAGAGGCATATCAATTCTGGATTTGGGATATGACACGGATTTTCCAGAGGAAATCACGCGCATGGGATGGGTGCAAAATCATCATGTAGCTTTTGGAGGTGGTACGGAATCCTCTTATTACCGTGCTTCTCTGGCGCTTTTGGATCGAAAAGACGTGGTGAAAAGTTCAGACTACCGGAATTACATGGCCAAAATAGATATTACGCAACGGGCGTTCAACGACCGCCTGCGTTTCGACCTGGGGGTAATGGGGGCAGTACGTAAGAGCAACAATTTGGTAGATATACAAAAGACATTTTATTCAGCAGCAGCTTTCAATCCCACTTTTCCGGCCCACAAGAATGCGACGGGCGGTTGGGATCAAGTGACAACTGCCAGTTGGATTACCAACCCTTTGGCCTGGATGGAAGTAAGCGACGAAGAATCGAATGCGCATTTTAATGCCCATTTGAAAATGGAGTTGGTTTTAACCCCACATTTGGTACTTTCCGCCTTTGGTTCTTACCTGTACAATGTCATAGATAACGGACAATATCTTCCTACTACCGTATGGGCACATGGACAAGCTTATCGAGGCGAACAGAAGGTGGAAGATGTGTTGGGAAATATGATGTTGAACTTCAATCGAGCTTTTGGAAAACATAAACTGGACGCTCTCCTATTGGGAGAAGCGCAACAACGTATCATGTCCGGCTTCCACACAACTGTTACGAATTTCACAACCGACAAGTTCGGTTTTCACAACCTGCAGGCCGGAGCCGTAAGACTATGGGAGGGGACAGGCTCTTATTATGAGAATCCTCGTCTGGCATCTTTTTTAGGACGTGTCAATTATGTATACGACGATCGTTATGTGGCTACCGTAAACATGCGTACCGATGCTTCATCCAAGGTGGGACGTAACCATCGTTGGGGCTTTTTCCCATCGCTTTCCGCTGCCTGGATTCTGAGCGAGGAAGATTTCATGAAATCTCTCTATTGGCTGAACAACCTCAAATTCAGAGTCGGTTACGGGTACTCTGGTAATCAGGATGCCATTGATTCTTACAATTCCCTCCAGTTGGTGAAACCTAATGGAGTAGTATCTTCTGGTGGTGACCCAACGGTGACAATGGGTTTGATACGCAATGCCAATCCTGACTTGCGTTGGGAGGTAAAACGTACGATGAACGTTGGACTGGATGCTGCTTTTTGGGACGGACGGGCTATTTTCACATTTGATTATTACCATTCCGTCACGGATGACATGCTGTACCAATACGATGTAAGCGTACCGCCATTTGCCTATAATAAATTGTTGGCCAATTTAGGTTCCATGCGTAACAGCGGAGTGGAATTGGGATTCGGCTTCACTCCTTTGCGTAAAAAAGACATGGAACTGAACGTCAACGTCAACGTCACGTTCCAACGCAATAAGTTACTTTCTCTAAGTGGAATGTATAATGGAGAATATATGTCGGCTCCACAATATACGCCGATTGCCGACTTAACCGGTGCGGGCTTTCATGGCGGATATAATCATATTGTATACCAGATTGTAGGGCAGCCTTTGGGTGTCTTTTATTTACCCCATTGTACAGGACTCATCCAACGCGAAGACGGAACATTCGCATACGAAATAGCCGACCTTGACGGAGGAGGCGTGGACCTGGAAGACGGGGGGGACCGTTACGTGGCAGGACAGGCCACTCCCAAAACTCTATTGGGTTCTAACGTCAGCTTCCGTTATAAGAATGTGGACGTATCGTTACAAATCAATGGTGCTTTCGGACATAAAATTTATAATGGTACGGCCTTGGCTTATATGAATATGGGAAGTTTTCCCGATTACAACGTACTGGCAGCCGCCCCTCAACGTAATATTTACGACCAGACTGCTACAGATTACTGGCTTGAAAACGGAAACTACGTGAATTTTGATTATTTGACTATCGGTTGGAATATTCCGTTGAAGAAATGGGGCAAATACGTGCAGCATCTGCGTTTATCGGCGTCGGTGAACAATCTGGCTACCATTACGGCCTATTCCGGACTGACCCCAATGATTAACAGTTACATCGTAGATGCCACACTCGGAGTGGACGACAAACGGAACTATCCGGTATATCGTTCTTATACCTTGGGATTAACTATTCAATTTTAAAGCATGACAACATGAAAAAGTGGATTTTATGGGCGGGATACACCCTTGTTTGCTGTTATGGTTGTGCAGGATTCTTAGATGAAGCTCCACGAGACCAATTACCCGAAGAGGACGCTTATGACACGCCTGCCAATATATACCTGAACACGGTGGCTACCCTCTATAACTATGTGGGTGGATACGAAGACAGTCAAGGGCTACAGGGTACTTGCCGAGGTGTATATGACTTGAACACACTGACCACTGATGAAGCTTTGTTGCCAACTCGCGGAGGAGACTGGTACGATGGCGGACTCTGGCAAGGATTGTTCTTGCACGATTGGGGAGTCAATAATGACGTGATAGCAGCTTCGTGGGAGTATCTATACAAAGTGATTGTGCTTAGTAACAAGTCGATAGAACGTCTGACGGAATTGCAGAACCGCAAGGATGCTCCTGCAGAATTGAAAAATTATGTGGCGGAAGTCAGAGCCTTTCGGGCGATGTACTACTATTATTTGCTAGATATGTTCGGGCGTGTGCCTTTGGTGTTATCTTCGTCCACCCCCATGAAGGACGTCAACCAAAGCGAACGTGAGGAAGTATTCAAATTTTCTGTAAACGAATTGCAGGCGGCATTGCCTTATCTGAATGAAGCGCACAGCAACCAAAAAGGAGAATATTATGGCCGGATGACCCGTCCGGTAGCTTGTTTTTTGTTGGCCAAACTATTCCTGAATATAGAGATTTATACGGACAACGATTGGACGGACGAAAACCACCCTGACGGAAAAGCATATCAAGTGAATATAGGATCTCAAACACTGAACGCATGGCAGGCCGTACAAGCGTATTGCGACTCGATACGTGTTATGGGATACAAATTATCTTCGCGCATGGTAGATAATTTCGTTGTGTACAACGAACCGTCGGAAGAAAATATTTTCACGATACCGATGGATAAACATGCATTGCAAAACCAAATGCAATATCTATTCCGTTCCCGTCATTACAACCATGGGAAAGCTTACGGGCTGAGTGGAGAAAATGGAACCAGTGCCACGATTGAAACCCTACGCACATTTGGCTACGATACCGATTCGGTAGACCATCGCTTCGAAGACAGCTTCTTTGCCGGAATGGTCTTGGATCCCAATGGCAATCCAGTGAAACTGGACGACGGAAGCACGTTGGAGTATTTGCCGTGGAGCATACGTTTGGACGTATCGGCACAACCTTACGAAAAATCTGCCGGCGCACGAATGAAGAAATATGAAGTAGACCTGAAAAGCACAAAAGACGGTAAATTGTCGGACAACGATATTGTATTGTTTCGTTATGCCGACGTATTATTAATGAAAAGCGAGGCTAAAATAAGAAACGGGGAAGACGGAACAGCTGAACTGAACGAAGTGCGGCGACGTTCCGGCATGTATCCTCGTCCAGCCACCCTTCACAATATCCTGGAGGAACGCAAACTGGAACTCGTATGGGAAGGATGGAGAAGACAGGACATGATTCGTTTCGGTACCTATACGCAAGCTTACACAGACCGTCCGCAACAGGAGGATGAAGCATCAGGCTACACCACGGTGTTTCCCATCCCTGCCAAGGTGTTGTCTTTGAATCCGCGATTATCCCAAAATCCCGGATATGAGACGAGGTGAATGACTCGAAAAAAACGATAGGTTAAAAAAAACAAATACAGAGAATTTTCTATTCGAATACCTACTATTAGTTACCAAATTAATGCTACATTTGCGGCAATTTGCAATATCGAGTTTACAAAATGGCCCAAATAATCATACATCGAGGTACCGTGAAAAGCGTGAGAGGAAAACACGTTAGTGTGCAAATAATCCAGGCTTCCGCGTGTTCATCCTGTGTGGCTAAAAAAATGTGCAATTCGTCGGAAAGCAAAGAGAAGTTGGTCGATATCGTCAGCCCCGAAGCATTTTCTTACCAGGTAGGAGAGGAAGTTCTCCTGACCGGAAGTGTGGAGATGGGACTGAAAGCCGTGTTTTGGGCATACGGTGCGCCGTTGTTGCTATTGATGGCTGTTTTGCTAGCCACCTTGCAAGTTACGGCCGATGAACCTTTGGCAGCTCTGATAGCATTAGCCAGCCTGGTTGTCTATTATGTTGTGCTCTACCTCAATAAAAACAGGTTGACAAGAAAATTTTCATTTACCATTAAACACATAAAATAAATATTGTTATGAACGTGATTTTGATTGCAGTAATTATTTTGGGAGTCGTGGGGTTGGTGGCATCCATCATGCTCTATGCGGCATCCAAGAAGTTTGCTGTCGTAGAGGATGAACGCATTGGCCAAGTGGCCGAAGTCTTGCCGCAAGCCAATTGTGGCGGATGCGGTTATCCGGGATGTGCCGGTTTTGCCGCTGCTTGCGTGAAAGCGGCAGACGGTGGTTCGCTCGAAGGCAAGTTATGTCCCGTAGGCGGACAACCGGTTATGGAAAAAGTAGCCGGAATTTTGGGGCTTGCAGCTGCGGCCAGCACCCCGAAAGTGGCTGTTGTGCGTTGTAACGGGACTTGTGCCAATCGGCCACGTGTGGTGGATTACGACGGAGTGCGCAGTTGCCGTGTGCAGCTGTTGGCGGGCACAGGAGAAACGGCATGCGCATTCGGTTGCTTGGGAGGTGGTGATTGTGTGGCGACGTGCCAGTTCGGTGCATTGTCTATCAATCCGGAAACAGGATTGCCCGAGGTAGACGAAGAACGCTGTACGGCTTGTGGTGCCTGCGTCAAGACCTGTCCGCGAAGAGTCATCGAGCTCCGGCCGAAAGGACCGAAAAACCGCCGAATGGTCGTGATGTGCGTAAACCGCGACAAGGGTGCTGTGGCGAACAAGGTTTGCAAGGCTTCCTGTATCGGTTGCGGCAAGTGCGTGAAGACCTGTCCGTTCGAGGCCATCACTCTCAACAACAATTTGGCCTATATCGACCCGGAAAAGTGCAAGTTGTGCAGAAAGTGTGAGGAAGCTTGCCCGAAAGGATCCATCCATGCCATTCACTTCCCACCGCGTAAGCCGAAAGTGGAGAAACCGGCCGCAACAGCAGCCCCGAAACTAGCCGAGCCGACGGCACAACCGGTATCCGCTCCCGCAGCACAACCTGTAACCACCGTTACACCGGAAGAAAAGAAAGAAGCATAATTCATAAGATTGTCAAATTAAAAAAGAATATCGTGAAAACGTTTAAGATAGGTGGAGTTCATCCATCTGAAAACAAATTTTCCGCCGCTTCTCCCATCCGCCTGGCCGGATTGCCCAAACAAGCTGTCTTTTCACTTTATCAGCATATCGGCGCACCGGCCAAACCGGTTGTAGCCAAAGGAGATGAAGTGAAAGTAGGCATGATGTTGGCCGAGGCAGACGGCTTCGTATCCGTTCCCGTCCACTCCTCCGTGTCCGGAAAAGTGAGCAAGATAGATGCGATTGTGGATGCCAGCGGTTACCGCCGACCGGCTATCTTTGTAGACGTGGAGGGAGATGAATGGGTCGAGACAATCGACCGTACCCCCGATTTGGTGACATTGGCTCAAAAGCCGGAGTTGACAGCCGAAGACATCGTGAACACGGTGAAAGCGGCCGGCATTGTCGGTATGGGCGGTGCCACGTTTCCTTGTCATGTGAAACTGACTCCTCCCAAGGGGACAAAAGCCGAATGCGTCATCATCAACGCTGTGGAGTGCGAACCGTACCTGACAACCGACCATCGGTTGCTGTTGGAAAAACCGGACGAAATCCTGGTAGGAGTGGATTTAATCATGAAGGCAGTGGGTGTGGACAAGGGTTATATCGGCATCGAGAACAACAAACCGGATGCCATCGCCCTCTTGACGGAGAAAGCGAAAGCTTATCCGCATATTGAGGTCGTGCCATTGCAAGTGAAATACCCCCAGGGAGGAGAGAAGCAGTTGATTGCCGCTGTTACCGGACGTGAAGTCCCGGCTCCTCCGGCATTGCCCATTAACGTAGGAGCAGTGGTACAAAATGTAGGTACGGTTTTTGCCATCTATGAAGCGGTAATGAAAAACAAACCCCTGTTTGAACGTGTCATCACCGTGACGGGTAAGGAAGTGCAAAACCCTTCTAACCTGTTGGCCCGTATCGGCACGCCGATGAACCAACTCATCGAGGAATGCGGCGGCTTGCCAGAAAACACAGGAAAAGTAATTGGCGGAGGCCCGATGATGGGAAAGGCGCTGATGAACCTCGACGTGCCGGTATGCAAAGGTTCTTCCGGCCTCCTGCTCATGAGTGAACGGGAATCTCGTCGCGCGGAACCGCAGCCCTGCATCCGTTGCGCCAAATGTGTCAGTGCCTGCCCGATGGGGCTCGAGCCCTATTTGTTGGCCACGGCTTCCGCGTTGCGCAACTGGGAGTTGGCGGAAGATAACGACATCACGTCATGCATCGAATGCGGTTCGTGCCAGTTTACCTGTCCTTCCACACGCCCGATGTTAGATAATATCCGTATGGGCAAGACTACTGTAATGGCCCTCATCCGGGCTCGTAATACAAAATAAAAGAGAAAGATTATGGCAAAGAAATTAATTGTATCGCTGTCGCCCCATGTGCATGGACGGGATAGTGTACAAAGAAATATGTATGGAGTGTGCATCGCACTCATACCGGCCCTGTTAACCTCGTTGTATTTCTTTGGATTGGGAGCCGCTATCGTATTGGCTACGTCCGTGGCTGCCTGTGTGTTCTTCGAGTGGGCTATAACGAAATATGTATTGAAACGCGATCGAGTAACGATAACAGACGGTTCGGCCATCCTGACCGGACTGCTGTTGGGGTTCAATCTGCCTTCCAATCTGCCGATATGGATTATCCTCATAGGAGCATTGGTAGCCATCGGTATCGGTAAGATGACTTTCGGCGGATTAGGGTGTAATCCCTTCAACCCGGCATTGGTGGGGCGCGTGTTCCTTCTGGTTTCATACCCGGTGCAGATGACCACATGGCCTGTGCCCGGACAAATGGTAGCTTATCTCGATGCCGAAACAGGTGCCACTCCGTTGGCTGTCATGAAGGAAGCAATCAAGAGCGGAGACGCTTCCGTACTTCAAAGATTGCCAGACGCTATTGACATGCTCGTAGGTCAGACCGGAGGATGCTTGGGCGAAGTGAGCGCTTTGGCCTTATTGATAGGTCTGGCCTATATGTTGGCCCGGCGTATCGTGACATGGCACATTCCAGTTTCCATTTTGGCTACCGTTTTTGTGTTGGCCGGACTGCTCCATCTGTCTAATCCCGTTTATGCGTCTCCCGTGTCCGTATTGCTCACGGGTGGTATGATGTTAGGGGCCTGCTTTATGGCTACGGATTATGTGACCTCGCCCATGACGGCAAAGGGACAGATTATTTATGGAGTGGCCATAGGTATGCTCACCGTAGTCATTCGTACTTTCGGCGCATATCCTGAAGGTATGTCGTTCGCAATCTTAATCATGAACGCCTTTACACCGTTGATTAACACCTATTGTAAACCTAAAAGATTCGGGGAGGTCGTAAAAAAATGAAAAAGTTAGAGTCTTCATTACTCAATATGGTCCTGGTGCTGACCGCCATTTCCCTCATAGCCGGGGGGACTTTGGCTTATATTAATAAGGTGACACAAGGCCCCATTGCCGAAATCAACGCAAAGAATTTGCAGGATGGCATCAAAAAAGTGATTTTGGGAGGTCAACCCGGTGATTTAAAAGTTGAAGAACCGGTAGAATCAAACGGTTATACTCTCTATAAAACCGACAAGGGAACGGCCGTGAAGGCTGTAACCAATGGGTTCGGCGGACCGCTTGAAGTCCTGGTTGGTTTTAATGAGGTTGGTGACATTCTGGGCTATACGATTCTGGCTACGGTAGAAACTCCCGGACTGGGTGTGAAAGCCGACACGTGGTTCCAGAAAGGCGGTAAGGGCGACATTATCGGGCGGAATCCGGGAGAGAAGGAACTGGCCGTATCCAAAGACGGCGGAGACATCGACGCCATCACGGCGTCTACCATTACTAGCCGGGCTTTCCTGAATGCCGTGAATGCTGCTTATCAGGCGTTGAAAGGAAATACCAGCGATGCAGCGAGCGGAGCTAGCGTACAGGCCGGACGGGTGGAAAGCGCAACCGGAACCGGAAGTGATTCTATTCATTAAAGAAAGGAGGGACGTAATATGAATAATTTTAAAGTGTTGATGAACGGTATCATCAAAGAAAACCCGACGTTTGTACTTCTTTTGGGTATGTGTCCCACTTTGGGTACGACTTCTTCGGCATTGAACGGTATGTCCATGGGATTGGCCACGACTTTCGTGCTCGTATGTTCCAATGTGGTTATTTCCATGATTAAGAATTTGATTCCCGACATGGTGCGTATTCCGGCATTCATTGTCGTCATCGCGTCTTTCGTAACCGCCTTGCAAATGTGCATGCAGGCATTCGTTCCTGACATCTATGCCACATTGGGCTTGTTCATTCCCTTGATTGTAGTGAACTGTATCATTTTGGGACGTGCCGAAGCATTTGCCAGTAAAAACGGAGTGATACCTTCGTTTTTCGATGGAGTAGGAATGGGGTTAGGTTTCACAATCGCCTTGACTGTTCTCGGAGCTGTACGAGAGATTTTGGGAACGGGTAAAATCTTCGGTCTGGAGGTTTGGCCGGAAGATTACGGCATGCTGATGTTCGTGTTGGCTCCCGGGGCTTTCATCGTATTGGGGTACTTGATTGCCATTGTGAACAAACTAAAAAAAGCGTAAATTTGTAAACTTAGAACAATATGGAAGCAATATATCAGTATTTAATCGTTTTCATCACCGCCATATTTGTCAACAACGTCGTGTTGTCGCAAATTCTTGGTATTTGTCCGTTTCTCGGCGTATCCAAGAAAATCAATACGGCTTTAGGCATGTCAGGTGCTGTGGCGTTCGTTTTGGTGCTCGCCACATTGGTGACTTACCTGTTGCAGTATTATGTTTTGAACCCGCTCGAACTCGGCTATTTGCAGACCATAGCTTTTATCTTGGTTATTGCTGCATTGGTGCAGTTGGTGGAAATCATCCTGAAAAAAGTATCCCCGGCACTTTATCAGGCATTGGGAGTATTCCTTCCTCTGATAACCACTAACTGTGCTGTGCTTGGTGTGGCCATCCTGGTTATACAAAAGGAATTCAACCTGATGATGGGGGTATGGTATGCCTTGAGCACTGCGTTGGGCTTCGGACTGGCATTGGTTATATTTGCCGGCATACGCGAGCAACTCAACCTTGTGTCCGTACCTAAAGGGATGCAGGGCATGAGTATCGCGTTGGTCACCGCTGGTTTATTGGCCATGGCATTCATGGGATTCAGCGGAGTAGATAACGGATTGAAGGCATTTCTTAGCCTCTAATCCGCCACGTTTTTTCAAAACTGATACGACCTGCAAAGAAAATGCGGGTCGTATCGTTTTTTTATGGTCAAAAATCATACAGCATATAATTAAATTTAGTACATTTGCTATTGTTACAAAAACAAAAAATCGAAGCTTACTAATATGAAAGAGACAATTTTAGTGACAGGCGGTACCGGATTCATCGGTTCACACACGACGGTGGAACTCCAGCAGGCTGGTTATGACGTAGTCATCGTGGACAACCTCTCGAATTCACGTGAAGATGTATTGGATGGTATCGAAAAGATTACCGGCATTCGTCCGGCTTTTGAGAAAGTAGACTTGCGCGATTTCGACGCCACCGAGTCGGTATTCAAAAAATATCCGAAAATTAGCGGTATCATTCATTTTGCAGCGAGCAAGGCTGTAGGTGAAAGCGTACAGAAACCGTTGCTGTATTATCATAACAATATCGTTTCCCTGATTAATCTGTTGCAGTTGATGCCGAAGTATGATGTGAAGGGTATCATCTTCTCTTCGTCATGTACCGTATACGGCCAACCGGATGTGCTACCTGCCACAGAGGAGACCCCCATCAAAAAGGCGGAAAGCCCATACGGCAATACCAAACAGATTAACGAGGAAATCATAGCGGACACCATCAAGAGTGGCTCTCCGATAAAAGCCATCTTGTTGCGTTATTTTAACCCGATTGGTGCGCACCCCACAGCGTTTATCGGAGAAATGCCGAACGGCGTGCCTCAGAACCTGATTCCCTACCTGACACAAACGGCCATGGGTATCCGTAAGGAATTAAGTGTGTTCGGAGACGATTATGACACGCCGGACGGCTCTTGCATCCGTGATTATATTTATGTAGTGGATTTGGCTAAGGCACATGTTTGCGCCATGACGCGCATCATGGAAGACCAGACTACCGAACCGGTGGAGGTTTACAACATCGGTACGGGTACGGGTACTTCCGTGCTTGAATTGATTAATGCTTTTGAGAAAGCTACCGGTGTGAAATTGAATTATAAGATCGTAGGACGCCGTGCCGGTGACATCGAAAAGGTGTGGGGCAATGTGGACAAAGCCAATAAAGTGTTGGGTTGGAAAGCCGAAACTCCGTTGGAGGACGTGTTGGCCTCCGCTTGGAAATGGCAATGCGTATTGCGCGAAAAAGGAATAATGTAAATAAAATAAAGGACACAGAAGACGCTTTATGCGTAATTGCGCATTAATCCAGTTGGTATTTCCAATATGTGAATAGTCGGGAATATCACGCTTTAAATAATTTAAGACAGGTTAGTGTGCACAATAGTTTTGTCGTGTTTTATTTTGTGTTTGTGTTGTTACTCTCTTCCGACGTGAGTCGGAAGAGAGTTTTTCGTTTATACATATGGATTGTGAGTCTTCTCGAATCTGATTTCAGTGTGTGGCCCGTGCCCGGGATAGACACGGGTATCTTCCGGCAGAGTAAACAGCTTGTTCCTGACGCTCTCGCACAAGACTTCACTGTCCCCGCCGGGGAAATCCGTTCGTCCAACGCTGCAATAGAACAAAGTGTCGCCGACAAATACGGCTTTTTCTGCAGCGCAGTAAAAACAAATGCCCCCGGGGGTATGTCCGGGAGTATTCAGGACGGTTAACGTGTGATGTCCGAACGAGATGTCATCTCCCTCCGTCAGGTAACGCGCTGCCGCAGGAGTAAGCCCTTCTTTCATCACCTGTGCCAACGGTCCGAATATCTCCGCTCCCATACCTTTATATATAGGTTCGTCTGCCCGGTTGAACTCCGGACCGACATGAAAGGTCTCCCAAATGAATGCGGCCCCGAAACAGTGGTCGTAGTGCATGTGGGTGCAAAGGTGGTGCCTGACCCGTAAACGACGGTTTTCAATATAATCCATAATCTGCCTGCGGTCATCGTCGGTAAGGGCACCGCAATCTATGACTACGGCTTCACGGGTGTCGTCGCTCACGACGTAGCAGTTCTCTTCCAACATGTTTACCGGAATTTTTTTTATCTCTAGCATCTTTCCTATCCTTTAAAGTGAAACGTACACCACTTTCTTGGTGGCAAAATATTCTTCCGTAAAGAACTCTTTCAACGGGGTAACCATTGTGCGGTTCTTCAACGGGTTCGTCTCTTTCTCCAATTCGCCCCCCTTCAGGCAGATAAGGCCGTTGGGGATGGCGTTGTGCTGCACGGGAGAAATATTCTTGCGTATAATTTTGACCAAATCTGCCAACGGCATGACGGCACGGCTTACCACAAAATCGAATTTGGCCTTCTCTTCCTCTGCCCGGCAATGGCGGAAAGTCACATTCTCCAACCCGAGCTCCCTAGCCACTTCCATGCAAACCTTGATTTTCTTACCGATGCTGTCCACCAGATGGAAATGGCAGTCGGGGAACATGATGGCGAGGGGTATCCCCGGAAATCCGCCTCCCGTCCCCAAATCCATAATCTCAGTGCCGGATTTGAAACGGGTGAATTCGGCAATTCCCAAGGAATGCAATACATGATGTTCATACAGATTGTCGATGTCTTTCCTAGAAATGACATTGATTTTAGCATTCCAGTCATGATAGAGCGCGTCCAACTGATGGAATTGTTCTGTCTGTTTTTCCGAAAGTTTCGGAAAGTATTTTAAAATCAGCTCCATATATCTTTATTTTTTATTTCGTATGGGTTTCCAACCTACTGTACGGCAAAGTCAGCCTGATAGCCCCGACTTCATACGCAGCTATCTCGTCGGCATTGTAAATGAAAGTAATACCTTCTTTTCCCAGTTCATAATTCAAGGGAATGTAAATGTCGGTAAGCCGTAGTATGCCTTTATCCTGCAGTTCTTCCCGGTTGCGGCAACCGTACGTTTTCAGGAGTTCGTCTGCCAACGAGGAAGGAAGCAAGGCCAAGGAAGCAGGGGGCAACACGTCCTCCAACTTCACCAACTCACCCGTTTCTGTATCGAAATTCAAACATTGTTCCTCCCGATAGTCGCGTGCCCCTCCCTCGTACTTTACTTTATGAATCAGATAACACAAATATCCGTTCAGCCCGTCTTTGTGTTCCGTGGCTATCCGATATTTGTAATCGTACCACGAAGAGTTGATGCCGCTTTGCCGGTCGGCTTTGTATAAATCGGTCAAATTTCTCCGGTATTGCTCCGCGTACGTCAGACAGAACGAATCGGCGGTCGAGGCGAACGAACGGTGCATTCCTCCAAACAGATGAAAGGCAATGGTTCGGTTCATATTCCGGGCGGCACGGGTCGTGTCGTTTATCTCATCCGCCTCTATGATAACTCTACATGCAGGCGAGTGCTCGCTGCTGTCCAATGGTACGGTCTTCTCAACTTTTAATTGCTGAAAGGACAACGAACAACTTCCATCTTCACCTCGGCATGCACATAAAAAAGCCATGGCAAAAGCAAGGCCGTATATATTTTTACTCATCTTTCCGTATTTCATCCCAAAAGCCTGTTATGAATGCAAAGGTAGTGAAAGGCGGGCGCAGAGGCAAATGAAAACGCAATTTTCTGATGGAACTGTACCGGGCTACCTCTTGTCGGCTTCCGCCTTTTACGCAACATATCGCTTTTACCGATAAATCATAAGACAAATGCTTTTTGTAGCAAAAATACGATGGATTTCTGAAAAAATATTCGTACTTTTGGACACTATATAACAAGCGATAAACAATGATACCGGACTTCCAATCCTGCATGCTGCCTTTTCTTCGGAAATTAGAAGACGGCAGCGTCCATTCAATGACAGAAATACAAAACGCACTTATCAGAGAGTTTCATCTGACGGAAACCGATGTAAAGGAAATGTTACCCAGCAATAGGACCACGCGTTTCAGAAGTAACGTAGGATGGGCCAAAACCCACATGCAAAAAGCCGGTTTGCTAGAAACTCCTCAACGTGCACAATATAGAATTACGGAGGCGGGATTGCGCCTGTTGCAAACTCGTCCGGAGCATATTAATATGAAATTGCTTTTCAACTATCCGGCTTATAAGGAATGGATTGCTTTATCCAACAGAAACAGTGAACCGAAACGGAATTCCAGACAGGAATCTGAGTGTGCCATACAGACACCGGACATCATCATGGAAGAGGAATATAAGAAGTTACGCAATATATTGGCGCAAGATTTGTTGGAGCGTATCTTAAAAAAAGACCCGGGCTTCTTCGAAGCCTTGGTTATCAAATTACTGGTAGCGATGGGATACGGCGGTTCTTTAAACGAGGCTGCGGGCATGGTGGTAGGAAAGAGTGGGGATGAAGGCATAGACGGTATCATCAAAGAAGATAAACTCGGTCTGGACAACATTTATATCCAGGCTAAACGTTGGAATAACGTAGTGGAACGTCCCGAAGTACAAAAATTTGTCGGTGCTTTGGCCGGCAAAGGAGCCACCAAAGGGATATTCATTACCACATCCTCGTTCAGTCGGGGAGCACGGGAATTTAAACCGCAGAACAATATCAAAATCGTGTTGATAGATGGGAATCAACTGTGTGAATACATGATAGATTATAATATCGGGGTGTTTACTGCCAACACCTTTGAGGTGAAACGAATAGATATCGACTTTTTCGAGTCGGAAGAATGAAAATAAAAGGAAATAAGTGAACGTCGGACAAAATTACCTGTAAGCATGGAGATAATGCGTTTGAACGGGGTGGATGCCAGACTGTATCCACTTGTGGGACCTCTGGTCATGAACCCGGCCATTTTAAGACAGAATAATAATTATCCCTTTAAAACTTCCAACCGCTACTTGTGGTATATCGCCATATCGGACGGAGTAATCGTCGGATTCATCCCCTTGAAGAAAAATGAAAAGAATTACCATATAGATAATTATTACATACAAGGAGACCGTACGGAAACGATTGATGCTTTGTTACATCATGTCATCGACGATTTGGAAGCCGACTCTTTACTGACGGCCTTAGTGCATAAACGTCATACGGAAGCTTTCCGGCAAAATCAATTCCGAACAGATAAGCAACTGACTCTTTATGATAAAATGGAGTATATTCCTGTCCCTGAAATATGATACGCCAGTTAAATGTATACGAAGCCACGCAACGGAGATTAAAAATCATTTTTGATTATTTCGACTATGTATATGTATCCTTTTCCGGAGGTAAGGACAGTGGCGTGCTTTTAAACTTATGTATCGACTACCTTCGAAAGCATGAACCGGGCCGGAAGCTTGGAGTATTCCACATGGATTACGAGGCACAGTACCGGCAAACTACGGAATATGTGGAACAAACCATGGCTTCCCATCCTGATATGTTGGAGGTATACCACTGTTGCGTTCCTTTTAAAGTTTCCACTTGCACTTCCATGTACCAATCTTATTGGCGTCCGTGGGAGGAGAGCAAGCGTGACATCTGGGTTCGGGAAAAGCCCAAAGATTGCTATACGGCCAAAGACTTCGAGTTTTTCAACGAGGAACTATGGGACTATGATTTCCAACACCTTTTTGCCCCATGGTTACGTATGCAAAAGAAATGCAAGCGTGTCTGTTGCTTGGTGGGGATACGCACGCAAGAGAGCTTTAACCGATGGAGAAGCATCCACAGTGACAGAAACTACAAACGTTTGGCCTATTATAAATGGACTCACAGGCTCGACCATCACATATACAACGCATATCCCATTTACGACTGGAAAACCACAGATATCTGGACGGCCAACGGAAAATTCAAATGGACGTACAACCATTTGTATGACTTATACTATCAAGCCGGAATTCCTATCGCTCACCAACGTGTGGCCAGTCCGTTTATTTCCCAAGCCATCTCGGCGTTGAAAGTTTATCGCATCATCGACCCGGACACTTGGGGAAAAATGTTAGGCAGAGTCAACGGAGTAAACTTCGCAGGTATGTATGGCCGTACCATGGCTATGGGGTGGAGGATGATTAAATGTCCTCCCGGCTTTTCTTGGCAAGAATATATGTATTTCCTCTTAGACACGCTCCCGGAATCCACTCGGCAGAACTATCTCAACAAACTGGACGTAAGCATCCGTTTCTGGCGTAAGCGGGGAGGATGCTTGAGTGAAGAGACGATACAAAAGTTGCGCGAAGCCGGTGTGGAGTTTGCCCTCGGAGAGAAAACGGCCTACCATACGGACAAACAACCGGTAAGAATGGAATATCTGGATGACATCGACATCCCTGAATTTAAGGAGATACCGACCTATAAACGTATGTGTATCTGTATATTGAAAAACGACCATACGTGTAAATACATGGGATTTGCACAAACCAAGCAGGAAAAAGAACTGCGCGAAAGAGTAATGAAGAAATATAAATCGTTAGAACATGGACAAATATAAAAGCCCAGTATACAATATTATTGCGGTGCCTATCGAAAAGGTTGTGGCAAACGAATATAATCCCAACATAGTGGCCCCTCCCGAAATGAAACTTCTGGAACTCTCAATATGGGAAGACGGTTACACCATGCCCTGCGTATGTTATTACCGGAAAGAAGAAGACGTGTATGAAATCGTAGACGGATTCCATCGTTACCAAGTCATGAAAACTTCACCACGCATTTATGAACGGGAGAAGGGGTTGCTTCCTGTTTCCGTTATCGACAAAGACCTTTCGGAACGCATGGCATCTACCATACGGCACAACCGGGCCCGCGGCATGCATTCGGTGGAATTAATGAGCCATATCGTGTCTGAACTGACCAAATCCGGAATGTCGGACAGTTGGATCATACGCAATATAGGGATGGACAAGGACGAACTTCTGCGGTTGAAACAAATATCGGGGTTGGCAGAACTTTTTGCCGACAAGGCTTTCAGCCCCTCGGATGATTGGTTGGAAGAATGATCCTACGGATGAAATTCCTTATTATTTCTTGGAACGCAATGTGATGGAAAGAGAGCATAACGTCAGCAAAACGCCGACTGCGGTCACACCTGCCCATCCGCCGATGTGCCAGAAACTTCCGGCCAGAAAAGTCCCCATGGAACCGCCTACAAAGTAAGTGGTCATGAAAATGGTATTGACACGATTGGAGGCCGAGGGGCACAGTTCAAAGATACTGGCTTGATTGCTGAGTTGGATACATTGCATGCCGATATCGATAAGCAGAACTCCGGCAATGATACCGACATAACTGTTTCCACCCCAATACAATGAAGCCCATGCCGACAGAATCAGACTGCAACCGATGAAATTAAAATTACGTATGCCTACACGTTTCACATATTTCCCTACGAAAGAAGCCGTGAGTGCCCCGGCGATTCCGCATAACCCCAGTCCGCCAATCACATCGCTGTCGGCATAAAACGGCGCGCTTCCCATCTTGAAAGCTAAGCATGACCACATCGCCAGAAACGATCCGAAGGCCAATCCCGACCGTATGGAATAAATACGGAGGGCTGGATAATCCCGTAGAAGGTGGAACAGGGATTTCATCAAAGTACTGTATCGCCCCTCGAACGTAGGACGTATGTCGGGAAGTACCTTCAGGACGACGAAGGCACAGATGCACATCAGTCCGGCAGCAATAAAGTACATCTCGCGCCATCCCAACAGTTCTCCCACCCAACCGCTGATCACTCTGGAGGCTAAGATGCCGGTAAGCAGGCCGGAAATGACCACTCCCACATTGCGCCCCTTATGTTCAGGACGGGAGTATTGGGAAGCTATAGGAACAAATATTTGAGGAATCATGGAACAAATACCCGTCACTAAAGAAGCTGTCCAAACCGTATAAATACTTTCAGCCACCGCCATGGCCAACAAAGCAAAGACGAGCAGGATGAAATTGATTAATATGATTCTTTTCCTGCGATATAAATCACCGAGCGGTACGATGAAGAGCAAACCAAGCGCGTACCCAACTTGCGTTATCATGGCAATCAGATTAGCCTGAAAGTCCGAGATGCCCAAATCAGCCCGCATAAGGTTCAGCAAAGGTTGGTTGTAATACAGGTTCGCTACGGAGATGCCGGCCACGATGGCCAATGTCCACAGTATATGCGCCGGAAGGCCGGCATTTTCCTTTAATTCAAATTTCATCGGCTTTTTCTTTTTTTTGATAGTTTTTCCCCACAATCCAACTGGGCATTCATCCACGTCAGGAATACTTTTTCGGGTAACGGAACAGTATGCTCAGCAGCGCACAAGCCCCCATGATGAACGGATAATATAAATAAGGTATGATGTCTATCGGGTTGATGGATGCCAACCCGGCAGCCATCAGGAGCTGTGCCCCGTATGGAATCAGCCCTTGCGTAAAACAAGAAAACGTATCCAGGATACTTGCGCTTTTGCGCTTATCCACTCCGTACTTTCCGGCTATGTCATGGGCCAACGGGCCTGCCGTGATGATGGCTACCGTGTTATTAGCCGTACACAAATTGATAACGCTCACTAATGCCGCTATGCTTAATTCCGCCCCGCGTTTGGAACGTATATGCCGGGTCAGTGCGTGTAGGATATAATCTATACCTCCGTTGTAGCGGATGGTTTCCATCAGTCCGCCCGCCATCATCGTAATGATAATCAGTTCCCCCATTCCGGTGATGCCTTCTCCCATGGCAGCAAACCAACCGAACAAATCGTATGTACCCGTAAAAACGCCAACCACACCGCTCAATACCACCCCGAGCACTAAAACCATCATGACGTTCATTCCCGCAACGGCCGTAACCAACACCACCATATAAGGAACCACCTTAATCCAGTCCACTTCGGGCAGTTGTTGCGGTGCGTGGATATGTACTCCCATAAATATATACAATGCGAACGCGATGGCGGCTGCAGGCATGACGATTTGTGAATTGACTTTAAACTTATCGCTCAACTTACATCCTTGCGTACGGGTAGCCGTAATAGTCGTATCGGATATGAACGACAAGTTGTCGCCGAAAAAAGCTCCTCCGGCTACGATAGCTACCAACAACGGAAGACCTGTCCCTGTCTCGTGGGCTATACCTGCCGCCAAAGGCGTTAACGCCACAATCGTACCGACAGAAGTCCCTATGGAAAGCGAGATGAAGCAAGCTGCCAGAAAAATGCCTCCCAACAGCAGGTTCTCCGGCAAGAGTTGCAGGGAAAGGTTCACCGTCGCGTCGATAGCCCCCATGGCTTTGGCCGATGCGGCAAAAGCTCCTGCAAGGATAAAAATCCATATCATCAGCATAAGGTTCGGCGAACCGGCTCCTTGGGAATATACCTTTACCCTCTCTTCCAACGGAACGCCACGCATGGTCGCGACCGCATAGACGGACGACACCATGAAAGCCACCGTGATAGGTACTTTATAGAAGTCACGAACGATAATGCTAGTCACGAGATAAAGGAGCACGAAAACGAGCAGTGGACTGATGGCTGCCACACTTTTTCCATTTATAGACATTTCGCAACGTTTACATGTAGACGGCCGGTCATTTCTCGTCGGCCGTATAATAAATATAATTCTCAGCCGTCAACAATTCAAGCGGCATGTAATTGCATTGCTGTACGGCTTTCTTCAACACGATATGGTTGAACAGCGCCTTCACGCTGTTGTAGCCTTGTTTCCACGGATGTTGGGCAATAAGAAAATCGATAGTGCCTTGTTTGAGGCATTCCACATTCCGTCCCACCATGTCGTAGCCAAACAAATGGAAATCTTTCAAGCTGTTATGTTGAAAGTATTCTCCCAAAATGTATGCGCGGGAACAGAACGTGATGCAATGCCGGATGTCCGGATGTTCATCCAAAAATGCACGTATCCTGCTTTCGTATCCGTCCTCTCCGTCAAGTTGCAGGGAAAGCTCCACTACTTCGCAATCCGGATAATATGTCGTCATGTATTCCCTGAAACCCACCTCGCGGTATTCCTGCTGACGGGAGGCCACACGCCCTTTCGACATGAGCTTCATCAACAAAATGCGCCGGGCGTGTCCGCCGGCCTGCATCATGAAGATGCGCCCGGCAAAATAACCACTCTTCAAGGAATCTTGTCCGAAGAAAGCCAACGGCTCTATCTCGGGAACATTGGAATCCAAAAAGACAAATGGAATGTCCTGTTCCTGTAACCGGCGGCAAAACGTCTGGGTCACATCGAAATTTTGTGGGACAATGACCACCCCGTCCGGCTTTTTATCCCAAATACGCTCGGCGGCAGAGGCAAAAGAACTACCTTCAAACTGGTCATAATACTCCGTAATCAACGAAAGGTGGAAATCGCCCCGATTAAGAATGCACTGCCGCAACCCTTTTTCCACGTTGGTCCAATAAGCATTCCTGTCGTGACCGGGAAGCAGGCAGCAAAACGTATATTTACGGTTATATGCCAAGGCACTGGCATACATGTTAGGCTGATAATTGATTTCCTTCAATATAGCTTCCACTTTGGCTCTCGCCTTACCCGAGACATTGGGACGGTTATGCAACACACGGTCTACTGTACCTACCGAAACGCCGGAACGTTCGGCTATATCTTTGATTCTGATTTTATCTGACGAATGGACTTCCCACATAATACTCTTTCTTATTCGAGAAACGAAATGGTACGAAGATACGTTATTTTAATGGTACACAAGGTATGAAAAAAACAAAAACTCGTTTTTTTGATTTATTTTTCCGTAAAAAAGAACGCCTTACGGAAAAAATATCTATTTTTGCATATCAAAAAAATAAATTGTGTGGGTTAACAGTAAAAACCAAGGCTAACAATAACCAAAATACAGGTATGGGAAAAATAATAACGATGGGAGAAATCATGCTCCGTTTGTCTACACCCGGACAATCTCGTTTTGTACAGACAGACACATTTGATATTAATTACGGGGGCGGGGAAGCCAACGTAGCCGTAAGTTGTGCCCATTATGGACATGAGGCCTACTTTGTTTCCAAACTGCCCAAGCATGAAATAGGTCAGGCTGCCGTAAATGCCTTGCGCCGTTATGGCGTACACACTGATTTCATCGCCCGTGGCGGTCAGCGCGTGGGAATATATTATCTGGAAACAGGAGCCTCCATGCGTCCGTCCAAAGTCATTTACGACCGTGCAGGGTCGTCTATTGCAGAGGCTTGCCCGGACGATTTCGATTTCGATGCCATCATGGAAGGTGCCGACTGGTTTCATTGGAGCGGTATCACACCGGCCATTTCAGATGCCAGTGCCGAATGTTTGCGCCAGGCATGTATTGCAGCCAAAAAGCACGGCGTGACCGTTTCCTGCGACCTCAATTTCCGCAAGAAGCTTTGGACATCGGAGAAAGCCCAAAGCATTATGAAGCCTCTGATGCAATACGTGGACGTATGCATCGGCAACGAAGAAGACGCAGAACTTTGTCTGGGCTTCAAGCCGGATGCGGACGTAGAAGGGGGCAGCACGGAAGCCGAGGGTTACAAAGGCATTTTCAAAGGCATGATGGACACGTTCGGTTTCAAGTACGTCATTTCCACTTTGCGTGAATCCATCTCGGCCACTCACAACGGGTGGAAAGCCATGATATACGACGGTAAGGAGTTCTATGTGTCCAAACGTTACGACATAGACCCCATCATCGACCGTGTCGGAGGAGGCGATTCTTTCTCAGGAGGCATCATTCACGGCTTGCTGACAATGAAGACCCAAGGCGAGGCGTTGGAGTTTGCCGTAGCGGCTTCGGCTTTGAAGCACACAATTCCGGGCGACTTCAACATGGTATCCGCCGAAGAAGTGGCAGCTTTGGCCGGAGGTTCTGCCAACGGTCGTGTACAAAGATAAACCCGTCCAACGATAACAAGAAAAAGATATGGCAAAATTCGATAAACTTGCAGTCATGCAAAAAATAGGGGAAACCGGCATGGTTCCCGTATTCTATCATTCCAATGCCGAAACGGCCAAGAAAGTAATCAAGGCGTGCTATGATGGTGGCGTGCGCGCATTTGAATTCACCAACCGTGGCGATTTTGCCCAGGATGTGTTTGCAGAATGCGTGAAATTCGCTGCCAAGGAATGCCCGGAACTGGCTTTGGGCATAGGTTCCGTTGTGGATGCCCCTACAGCAGCCCTCTACATCCAGTTAGGAGCTTGCTTCGTGGTAGGGCCGTTGTTCAATCCTGACATCGTACCGGTATGCAACCGCCGTTTGGTGCCCTACTGTCCGGGATGCGGCACAGTATCGGAAATCGGCAAGGCACAGGAATTGGGCTGCGACCTTTGCAAGCTCTTCCCCGGTGACGTGTACGGCCCGGCTTTCGTGAAAGGGATGATGGCACCCTGCCCATGGACCAAGCTTATGGTGACGGGCGGCGTGGCTCCTACGAAAGAGAACCTGACCGCATGGGTCAAAGCCGGAGTCTACTGTGTGGGGATGGGTTCCAAATTGTTCCCGAAAGAAGAAGTTGCTGCCGGGAATTGGCAATACATTACCGACAAATGTAAAGAGGCTTTGGGCTATATTGCCGAAGCGCGTATATAATGACAAAGGACATTAGATTTTTATGAGTAATACAATTGGTTAATTTTGTGGTATGTGATTTGCGAAAACCGCATACCTTGGTTTTAATGTTTTTAGATGTGGGTGTCATGTCTTGTGAAAAACGTGGCACAGTTTAACTTTTTATAATTATTAAAATTTTAGGTTAATGTATGCGGCTTTGTGAAAAGCCGCATTTTTTGTATACATGGGAAGTGTGCTATTCCATTAGCCGAAATGTTTTATGCAACCAAGTTGCACGGAAAACCGGATAACTTTGCCATAGAAATCATAAAAAAGCCATATAATGAAAACAAAAGCACATACCTGTGGGTGCGGTCACGGCATCTGCCACACGGAAAACAATCGGAAAACCAACCTGTGTCTGTGGTTTTCTTTCGCAGTTTTGATCAGCGGCATCACATGTCAAAGCATGGACACTGCCTTTTTTCGCCCTTCATGGGTACGGCTGTGTTGGTTCTTCGTGGGGTGGTTGCCCGTAGCGTTCCCCATCATGAAAGAGGCGTGGGAAACCATTCGCCACAAGGACTTTTTCAATGAATTTACGCTGATGCTGTCGGCCTCGCTCGGCGCTTTCTATATCGGAGAATATCCGGAAGCCGTAGCGGTCATGTTCTTTTATGCCGTGGGAGAGATGTTTCAGGACCGTGCGGTGGACAAAGCCCGGAGCCATATCAAGTCGTTGTTGGACGTGCGGCCGCAGACTGCCACCGTGCGGCGCGACGGGCAATGGCAGACGGTGGCACCGGAAACCGTGGGGGTAGGAGAGGAGATTGAAGTCAAGACAGGCGAACGTGTCCCCTTGGACGGTGTGTTGTTGGAGCCTGAAACCGCTTTCAATACCGCCGCATTGACCGGCGAAAGCGTGCCGCGCATGATTGGACAAGACGAAGAAGTACTGGCCGGTATGATACCGACCGAACGGGTCGTCAGATTACGCACTGTACGCGGCTATACCGACAGCGCCCTGTCACGTATCCTCGACATGGTACAGCATGCGGCTTCACGCAAAGCTCCCACCGAACAGTTTATCCGCCGGTTTGCCCGTGTCTACACTCCGGCTGTCACGATGCTTGCCGCACTGTTGGTCGTGTTGCCTTGGCTTTATGCCTCATGGCATCCCGGTTTCATCTACGATTTTCATGCATGGCTCTACCGGGCGTTGGTCTTTCTCGTCATTTCCTGCCCCTGTGCATTGGTGGTCAGCATACCGTTGGGCTATTTCGGAGGAATCGGGGCTGCCTCACGCCGGGGAATCCTGTTCAAAGGCAGTAACTATCTGGACGCCATTACCCATATAGATGCCGTAGTATTCGATAAGACCGGCACACTGACCTGCGGTGTCTTCCGGGTGCAGGAAATACATCCTTCCGGCGGCCTCACAGCCGACGAACTGGTGGCATGGGCCGCAGCGGCGGAATCCGGAAGCAACCATCCCATAGCCCGTGCCGTTGGTGAATATGCCAAACAACAGGCCATAACGCTTCCTGCGGTAAGAAATACGGAAGAACGGGCCGGATTAGGTCTGCGCGCCATGACCGACCGAGGCGAACTTTTAGTCGGGAAGGCGGCATTATTGGCTCAAAACCAAGTGGCTTATCCCGAAGACATTCTTCACATTCCCGACACGATTGTGGTTGTGGCCCTCGACGGACGCTATGCCGGCTACCTGCTGTTGGCCGACGAGCCGAAACCCGACGCATCCCGTGCCGTGGCGGCTCTCCATGGCCTGGGCATCCGCAACCTCTGCATTTTATCCGGAGACAAGTCGGCATTGGTGGGCAAACTGGCCGGACAATTAGGGATTTCCCGTTATTTCGGCGACCTGATGCCGGAGGACAAAGTGCGGCATATCGAAGAATTCCAAACAGAAGAACATGCGCGTGTGGCTTTCGTCGGCGACGGACTGAACGATGCGCCCGTATTGGCTGTCAGCAAGGTAGGCATTGCGATGGGCGGGTTGGGAAGCGACGTGGCCATCGAAGCGGCCGACATCATCCTGCAAACCGACCAACCGTCGAAGATAGCCGAAGCCATTCGCATAGGTCGCCGCACACGAGCCGTCGTGTGGCAGAACATCATCGGTGCCCTCGGAGTGAAACTGCTTGTACTGGTACTGGGTGCTTTCGGTGCGGCCACCTTGTGGGAAGCCGTCTTTGCCGACGTGGGTGTGGCTTTGTTGGCCATTCTGAATGCCGTCCGGCTGTTGAGTGATAAAAAAGATTAAACCATCGCCATACTATGGGATAAAGCACGTACCTTTATCCCATGGTTATATTGGAGGCATATACATTATGGAAGAAGACATCTATTTGCATAAACTGAATTTACGGAACGTGAAACCCACAGCCATCCGTCTGTTTATTCTCCGTACGATGATGGAAATGAACCGTGCCGTGTCACAACCCGACTTGGAAGAAAAACTGCAAACCGTGGATAAATCCACCATATTCCGCACCATCTCGCTGTTTCTGGACCATCACCTGATTCATGCCATTGATGACGGGTCAGGCGCACTGAAATATGCGGTATGCAGCGACGATTGCACTTGTTCGGTGAGCGACCAACACGTACATTTCTATTGCGAAGGATGCCATCGGGCTTTCTGTTTCCGGAGTCAGGCGGTCCCGGTGGTGCAGGCACCGGAAGGATTCGTCCTGCACGGGGTGAATTATGTACTCAAAGGACTGTGTCCGGCATGTGCGGCCCGTATAGATAAAGACTGACATTTTGTCAGTAGCCTTATCCTCGTTTTTGGGAAACAATACCAACCATGACACGGCAGCGCACACTGCGCAATGAGGGCGGAAGAAGATCCGGTTCCATGATTTCGAGATTTGACTTCAATTCGTCCAGCAACTCTGGATGGGGGAGGCATAATTTATAGGCCAGTTTCATACAAAGTGCACGGACGCTATAGGGATACCGGGAAGAAGACATGCCGATAAGGCAATAGTCCAAGAAATCCGTACGGAACGGGTGGGGGAGCACAGAACGGGAAATGAGCGTAAGCAACAGGCGGCGGAGCGTTTCGCTCCGGGTATCCATGGCACGTTCCATCCACGTGTCCACGTAGTGCGGCGGGAGGCTTGGCAAAAGATCGGTATCCGCATACGTGAAGATCCATGCAGCATTTTCCGCCATGCGGCTGTCGCCATCCGCCATGATACGGTACAGCGTGTCGCGGAACATGCCATCGTATGCCAAGCGTTTCCCACAGGCGCGGACTTCCCGCATAGGAAGGCGACCGGACAGCATGTCCTGCCATTCGGAAGCGGATGAAGCCTGACCTACCATAGATGGTGCTCTGCAAAATAACGCCATAACGGAGCGAGCATCAACGCCTGCTTGATTTCGTTGTGCTGCAAGAGGCTGCGCACTTCGTCCACGGTTAGGAAATGCACGCTGATGTCCTCGGTGGCTTCCCGGTGGGGAGCCGACATGCGTTTCACTCCCCGTGCCACAAAACAATGGCATTGGTTGTTCATGGAAGACGTATTGGGCGAAATGGTCATCAAGTGCGCCCATACCCCGCCACCGAATCCCGTTTCTTCGTGCAGTTCCCTTTGAGCGGATTCCAACGGTGTTTCCCCTTCTTCGCACACCCCGGCACATATCTCATAACCGGTCCACTGCAATCCATGACGGTATTGCCTTTCCATGATAAATTTTCCATCTTCGGTCAAGGCTATCACATTGACCCAATCCGGATACTCCAACACGTAGTATTCGTCATTTTCCACGCCATTGGGAAGCCTCACCTTGTCGCGCCGGGCAGTCAGCCAGGGGCGACGGATGAGGTATTCACTCTCCAAAACCGTCCATTGTTTATCTTTGTCGTCCGTCATATCAAGTTGTTTACTACGCAAAGGTAAGTCTTTTCTTTAAAGAAAAGCTTCCGGAAAGCGAAAATCTTCCGGAAGCATGATTCCGGTTTACAGGGTAACGCCGGACTTGAAAATAGCAATTTCGTGATAACCGTTCTCTTCGTTCAACGTCTGCCGCCCACTGGCCACGTCGAGGACGAAAGACGTGAAGCGTTCCAATACGAGTGGCATGGGTTCTCCTTCCAGTAACGTGCCGGCATTGAAATCTATCCAATTAGACTTTTTCTCCGCCAATCCGGTGTGGGACGAAATCTTCACGGTGGGCACAAACGTACCGAAAGGCGTGCCGCGTCCGGTCGTGAACAGCACGATATGGCATCCGGAGGCCGCCAAAGCGGTACTGGCCACAAGGTCGTTGCCGGGAGCACTCAGCAAATTCAGTCCCGGAGAAGACAAGGTTTCTCCATATTCCAACACGTCGCACACGGCAGTCGTCCCGGATTTCTGCGTACATCCCAATGACTTTTCTTCCAAGGTGGAAATCCCCCCGGCCTTGTTTCCCGGCGAGGGGTTCTCGAAGACCGGTTGCCCGTGGCTGATGAAATAGTCCTTGAAACCATTGATGAGCGAGACGGTCTTCCGGAAAACCGCCGCATCCTTGCAACGCGCCATCAAAAGCGTTTCGGCACCGAACATTTCAGGCACCTCTGTAAGCACCGTGGTGCCCCCTTGTGCCACGAGGTAGTCTGAGAAACATCCTAAAAGCGGATTGGCCGTAATGCCGGAAAAGCCGTCGGAACCTCCGCATTTGAGTCCTATTTTCAGTTTCCCCATCGGCACTTCCGTCCGGCTGTCTCCCACCATCCGGGCATATAAATCCCGGAGAATCGTCATCCCGCTCTCCATCTCGTCCTCCTCGTGTTGGCAGACCATAAAGCGTATGCGCTCCGTGTCATAGTCTCCAAGTAAGGCACGGAATGCGTCGGGCTGGTTGTTTTCGCAACCCAAGCCGATTATCAACACGCCGCCGGCATTGGGATGGAGTGCCATGTCGCGCAGGATGAGGCGCGTATGCTCGTGGTCGTCTCCTAATTGCGAACACCCGTAATTATGCGTGTAAGCCCTGATGCCGTCTATTCCTTCGGCACGGGTTTCCTTTTCGAGCATCCGCGCCAAACGTTCGGCTACGCCGTTGACGCATCCCACGGTGGGGATAATCCATAATTCGTTGCGGATGCCCACTTCGCCGTTCCTGCGTGCATAACCCGAGAAGGTCCGCAGGCAGTCGGGCAGGGGGCATGGGACGGGTACGGGTTGGTACCGGTAATCCGATATGCCCTTCAGGTTGGTACGCAACATCCGCTCGTTCACCCACCGGCCCGGTTCTATCGTTTCCGTGGCATGCCCGATGGGGCTTCCGTACTTTATGACGTCTTGTCCGGCAAAGATATGGACGAGCGAGACTTTATGGCCGGCCGGAACCTGCTCCCTCACCTTGACAATCGTGCTCCCGTATGTGATGCTTTCTCCCTCCTCCAACGGTTGCAAAGCCACGGCCACATTGTCCGCCGGATGAATGATAATATATTTCAACATAAAGAAATCCTATGAATCCAACATGTGTTTCAGTGCCTCCCGCATGCCCTGTAAGCGGATGTCTTTCAGGTAACGTGCCAAGAGTCCGCCCAATCCGGGTATCCGGTTCAAATCTTCACCCCACCAATCCGTACGTTCCAACACGCCAGTGGCCACCTTTTGCTCGTCGCCGTCCTGCCACAAGCAGGCCACGTGTGCCATGATGTCGGGGGAGTCGGACGGGACAATCGGAGTACCATCCTCGCGGCTGCCACCTTTATAATAAATAATCAGGGCTGCCAGGCCGAACACGATTCCGGACGGGAGCGTGCCTTTGCGCCTGAGGTATTCTTTCAGTCCCGGCAAATCCCGCGTGGCGAACTTAGGGAAGGCGTTCAGCATGATGGACGTGACCTGATGGTCTACAAACGGGTTGGTAAACCGTTCCATCACGCTGTTGGCAAACGTCCGGAGTTCTTCCTGTGGCAAGTCTATCGTCTCGATGAGTTCGTCGAACATCACTTTGTGGATATACCGCCCCACGTCCGGGTCTTGGCAGGCGTCACGCACGATGTCTACTCCGGAAAGATATGCCACGGGGGAGAGTAGCGTATGAGGCCCGTTCAGCAAGGTCACCTTTCTCCGGTGGTAAGGTTCTTCGTCGGGCACAAAGCGTACGTTCAGGCCGCATTCCGCAGCCGGAAACTCCTGCGCCACATTTTCCGGAGCTTCGATGACCCAAAGGTGGAATGCCTCGCCCTGTACGACGAGCTGGTCTTTGTATTGCAGCCTTTCCTGAATCTCTTCGATGTGCTTACGGGGAAAGCCCGGCACGATACGGTCCACCAACGTGGCATACACGCCGCATGCCCCTTCGAACCATGCCGCAAAATCCTCGCCAAGCTGCCAGAGGTCGATATATTGTCGGATGATTCTTTTCAGATGATGCCCGTTCTGGAAAATCAACTCGCAGGGAAAAATAAGCAGCCCCTTGCTTTTGTCGCCACGGAAATGACGGAAACGATGGTAGAGCAGTTGCGTCAGTTTTCCGGGGTAAGAGGCAGCCGGACGGTCGTCGAGCCTGCAAGCCGAATCGAATGCGATGCCGGCCTCGGTCGTATTGGAAACGACAAAACGAATTTCCGGTTGCTCGGCCAGTTTCATATACTCGTCAAAATGGCTATAGGGGTTAAGCGCACGGCTGATGACATCTATCAGGCGGTATGAGTTTACCACCTGCCCGTTTTCAAGCCCTTGCAGGTTGACGTGGTAAAGGCCATCCTGCCGGTTGAGCACATCCACCATGCCCTTTTCGATAGGTTGCACCACGACCACGCTGCCGTTAAAGTTACTGCGCTCATTCATATTTGATATAATCCAATCCACGAAAGCGCGCAGGAAATTGCCTTCGCCAAACTGTATGATTCTCTCTGGCCTTTCACTCTTGGAGGCCGTTGTTTTATTCAATTCCAACATAGATACATTTATTTAATTGACCTGTATTTCTCTTATTCCAAAACAATCCCTTTCACAATCACTTCCGTCAATGCAGCCTTGTCGTTTTCCAAAAAACGGATACGGACAAAACGGCCGGTAGGGACTTCCTCAGAGAATGACAACAACAGGTTCTGTTCTGTTTGCATATTCTGACTCTTGTCACAGAGTACTTCCCATGTGTTGTTATCATGTGATGCCTCCACTATATAGCGGCGAGCCGCTTCATCGGGGAAATGCAGTTGGATTTCCTTTAATTGCAAGCCCTTTTCCGTATTCACTGTCCAGAAAGGCGATTTATCCTCCGCTGAAGCCTTCCAATAAGTCCGAATATTTCCATCGGAAGCCATGCCGGGAGTATGTTCATTTGCGTTGCTGCTGGTAATAGTAGGATTGTTTCGCCCGAAAGTTTGTATAACCTCCGTCTTCCCCTCACGTACATAACGTTTATAGGGACGTTCTACTATCGGAGTTACTCCTTCTTTATATTCCTCACCACCCTTAAACGTAATCGTAATCCGTGCCGGTTCCAAACCTTCGGACGTGGCTTCTACTATAGTTTTGCCTGCATAGTAGGAACGCATGGCGATAGCGGCTTGCCCATCCATGATGCGGATGTCGCTGTCAGCCTCAAAACGGATGGAACGTCCTGTTGGGAACTCACCCGGACCAGATACAATACGCAATTCCACGTCGGGCGACTGGCTGACCCATTTGCCCGAAACGTCACATACCGTAACCAACAACTGTACATCGTCCGTGCCGTCCGTTTTTACAATCGTACCACTAGCTTCCAATTTCAGTTTTGCAGCCGCACTATCTATCGGCCATTCCGGTGGAGCAATACCTGCATATTCATTGCGATACCAGTACCAGTAACGTTTTGGAATGCGGAAATAATCGATAATGCCCAACTTGGCCATCGTGCTTCCGGCTATGCTGCCGTGGTCAAAAGCACACCAACTAACTTGTCCGCTGCGCCAAGGATAGCCTTTCCACCCTTCATTCTGCTTTATGCATCCCCACTTCGCGTTATATTCTCCAGGGCGGTCTGACGAGATTTCGGAACCATATTCGGAAACAATGTTGGGAATGCCCGGATTTTGGAAGTCAGGAATAATGGCCCCGTCACCATTATAGCCTGCCACATCTCCGATATGGTCAATGCGTCCTTCCCCGATAGGACGTTGGGCGCCTCCAATGGCTGCTGGACGTGTCGGATCTAACTGATGAACTCGATTTACCATTTTCCGCAACAATCCGCGCATGCCATCCATAGCCTCCGGGGCGGTGAAGAAGGCTTCATTACACACACTCCACGCCACAATGGACGGATGGTTACGGTGAATGCGTATCATCTCCTCTAATTGCAGCAAGGCACTTTCTTCGAATGCAGCCGTATGAGTTTTATCCACCGGATAGGCACTACTACTCCATGAACCGTCCTCTCCATATCCACCTATGCCCCAAAAAGGAGCTTCCGACCAGAACAGAAGACCCAGTTCATCGCAAGCCTGAACAAAAAACGGAGCATGTGGATAATGTGAGCCACGGATAAAGTTAAATCCGGCCTCCTTTACCATCGCCACATCCCGCCGGGCGGCACTTTCCGTCACAGCGTCTCCCCAACCGGCCTGATCTTGATGCACATTGGCACCTTGAATAACCAAGCGATTACCGTTTAGAAAGAAACCTTTGTCGGCTGTCCATTTGAGCCATCGGAAACCAAACGGGGTTTCCATACAGTCCAGTAACTCATCATCTTTATAGAGCGAACTAACCGCTTTGTACAGGATAGGGGTCTGAGGTGTCCACAGTTTAGGTTCCTGAATCGGTTCTGTCTGTTGCATCCACACCTTACACTCGTTAGCGGCCAATCTTCCCGTGGTTTCCGTTACCGCCACTTCTTCTCCCCATTCATTGAGAATACGCGTTTCCAAGCGGTAGGTTCCTGATTCATCGCTGTCATTACACAATTCCGTTTCAATTTTTACCGATGAGCTTTTTCCATCCTGTTCCTCCAACTCCGGAGTGGTTACAAACGTACCATACCAAGCAATGTGTACGGGAGTTTTTTTCACTAACCGTACATTGCGATAAATACCTCCACTGAATACATGTTCTCCTGCCCGGGGGGCTACATCCGGTTGCCATAAATTATTTACCCGAACCGCTACCATGTTATCACCAACCTTTGCACAATCAGAGATATTTATTGAGAAGCCCGTATATCCTCCCACATGCCTGCCTGCTAATTTCCCGTTAACAAAAACTTCCGCATCTTGGAACACACCGTCAAACTCCAAGAAGAGCTTTTTCGTCAAATCCTTTTCATCCAGTTGCAAATGTTTCCGATACCACCCATACCCCACATAGAAATCTTTTGCCATAAAGTAGGGTATGCTGAAAGAATGAGGAATACCAATGTTTTCCCAACTGCTGTCATCATAATCTACTTGTTCAGCTCCTGTGTAATCGCCTTGGGCGTACTTCCAAGTATTATTGATGTTGGTTGTTTCGCGGGGAGTCTCACTGAGAATTGTACAAGCTGTTTGAAAGCACAGTACATGTACTAGCAAACAAATGATACAAATGGTTCTCATTATATATAATTGAATATTTCTTTTATACATAAATCCAACATTTAGATGAATGTAAATCTTTTTAAAACTTCACCAAGATTCGGAAAACCTTAGACGGTTCATCCGCCCACTGCTGTAATGCTTTCCCGGCTTGTTCAAGGGAGACCTCACGGGTAACGAGTTTGTCCACCGGGCAGCGTCCTTGTTGCAAATAACGGACCACGGCGCGAAAATCTTCCGGTAATGCGTTTCTCGAACCACGTATGTCCAACTCCTTCTGCACGAACAACTTCGTCTGGAAAGAAACATCGCTTTTGGCATATCCGATGTACACTACACGTCCGGTGAAGGATACTTCCTGAACGGCCATGACGTATGTCGGCGCACTGCCCACAGCCTCAATCACTACGTCCGGACCTAAGCCTCCGGTGTATTCCATCAGCCGGGCATGCACGTCCTCCGTTTTGGAATTGAGAAGGCAGGTAGCCCCCAAGGAACGCGCCACCTCAAGCTTTTCGTCATCCAAATCCACGGCAATCACCTTTGCCCCTCTCAGGGCTGCACGGACAATAGCCCCCAAGCCAATCATGCCGCAGCCGATGACCATGACCGTGTCTATGTCCGTAATTTGAGCACGCGACACGGCATGGAAGCCCACGCTCATGGGTTCCACTAAAGCACAGTCGCGGGCGGAAAGCCCGTCGGCCGTTACGACTTTCTGCCAAGGCACGGCCACGAATTCCGTCATGGTGCCATCCCGTTGTACGCCAAAAGTCTCGTTATGTTCACAAGCATTGACTCGCCCGTTGCGGCAAGCGGCACACTTGCCGCAATTCGTGTAAGGATTGACGGTGACATTCTGTCCCGGGCGCAGAAAGTCGGGGACATCCGTGCCCACAGCTTCTATCGTAGCGCCCACTTCATGGCCGGGGATGACAGGCATCCGTACCATCGGGTTCCGCCCCAAATAGGTGTTGAGGTCTGAGCCGCAGAAACCTACATAACGGATACGTAACAATACTTCGCCCGTCCGGCAGGCAGGCGCTTCTATTTCCTTTAAAGCCGTATGAAGCGGCGATATAATCTGAAATGCTTTCATTCTGACATGTTTTTAATATAAGGTAATACGGGCAAGGCACCGAAGCCGTAGAAAGTTTTTGCATTGCCTCCCAAGAACAGGGATTTTTCCTCATCGCTCAGCTCATTGCTCTTTACAACAAAATCGTAGGACATGCGATAGGTTATCGCCGTGATGGTGCGCGGATAGTCCGATCCCCACATCAATTTTTCCATCCCGACGAGTCCGGCAGCTTCCCGGATGGCACGCACGGCTCCTTTGAAAGGATAAAACTCATCGTTGAAAAGCCATGTGATGCCACCGGACTCTATGAATACGTTGGGATAACGTGCCAATTTGATTTGTTCCATCCAACCGGGAAAAGTCACCATCCCGAAATGTCCGATGGCAATCTTCAGATCCGGGCATTCCGTAATCACGTCTCTCAACTCCTCCACTTGGGTGTCGCCTTCCAACATGTCTATCGACAGGATGATCCGGTGTCCCTCCATGAGGTGGAACATGGCCATCATTTCGTCGCCGTTCAACGGAATCCTGCCTGTGGACAAAACCAAGCGGTTGGCCGGAACCTTGATGGCCTTGAATCCTTTCCCTATCAGTTCATTGGCCTGCACCAGAAATCCCGGTTTGCGGAACTCGCACAAACCGCATACCAAAAAGCGATTCGGGTAACGGGCCTGTACGTCCATCAGGTAATCGTTCTGTATGCCGTCGATATATTCTTGTGTGACCACGGCGGCACTGACTTGCGCATAGTCCATGTTGGAGAGGAACACTTCAGCCGTGTTTCTTCCGTCCGTCATAAAAGGCGGGAGCATTTGCCGGACTTCTCCCATGAAAAGCGATTTGCCTCCCGAGAGGGTGCGGATGGGCAGCCCGTCGACTTCGGTATCTTGTCTGAGCCATAAATGGGAATGGGCATCAATGATTGTATATTCCATCTCTTTCCGGTTTTATGTGTTTTTCCACGTTACACGTTGTTGGTCTCCGATGATTTCTTTCACTTTAGCTACCAAATCCCAATCTATCGGCTCCTCGATATATTGTATATTCTTGAGCACGTTGTCCGGATTGGCAGAACTGAAAAGGGTGGTACCAATACGAGGATTGCTGACCGAAAACTGAATCGCTAACTTTTCTATAGGATAACCCTGTGACAGACAATAGTCCGAAGCTTTGCGGCAAGCTTCGACCAATGCAGCCGGAGCCGGATGCCATTCCGGTACACCACGCTGCGACAACAACCCCATAGAGAATGGAGATGCGTTGATGACTCCGATTCCTTTTGCCTCGAAGTAATCCAAGAAATCGGCTAACCGGTCATCGTTTAACGAATAATGGCAAAAATTGAGCACGCTTTCCACTGTCCCCTCCGGCACACGGTCGATGACCCATTTCAGGTTTTCGAGCTGCAGGTCGGTGATTCCTACATGGCCAACGAGTCCTTTCTCCCGTAGTTCCACCAATGTCGGCAAGGTCTCGTTTATTACTTGGGAAAGATCTGCAAACTCTATGTCATGCACATTAATAAGGTCGATGTAGTCCACATGTAGCCGTTCCATGCTTTCAAAAACGCTTTCCCGAGTCCTTTGAGCGGAATAGTCCCAAAGGTTCACCCCATTTGCACCGTAACGTCCGACTTTGGTAGACAAGAGGAACGATTCCCGCGGCAATTCCGTCAGAGCTTCTCCTAATACCGTCTCGGCTTTCGTGTGACCGTAATAAGGCGACACGTCGATGAAGGTCATACCATGTTCTATCGCCGTAAATACGGCACGAATCGCTTCTGCTTCGCTGACAGAGCGAAACACACCTCCCAATGAAGAGGCACCAAAACTCAATACGGGCACTTTCATTCCCGTTTTTCCTAAATATGAATATTTCATAATAGAATCTTTTTTATTGATGTCATTTCTTTCATCATGTTGTTTGCACCATAAATAGCTTATGCAAAAGTAGGTGAAAACATATTGTTCTTATTGGACTTTATAGCCTTTAATAAGAACAATATCGGCTAAATCTTATAGGACAAAACTGTTTTATGATAATTTAACTGTCGGGGGGGGCAAAATAATGAATATTATTACCATCTTTGAATTCATTTTATACGCCATGGAATTTAACATAGACAATTTTCACCCTTTTGTCCTTAATGTGGGACTGGCCCTGCATAATGCAGATTGGAATTGGAAAAACGTGAGCAGCCCTTTTGCTCGCCTTTATTATGTCATAGAAGGTACGGCCAAAGTCATATTGCCCGACCATACCGTGCAGCTTCGCGAAGGGCACATGTACTTTATTCCCGCATTTACTACGCACAGTTATGAATGCACCTCATCTTTTGCCCATTACTATGCCCACATTTATGAAGACCCTCAGGCCAAAAGCTTGTTCTTGGAAGATTGGATCCTGCCGGAGGAAATCCAGGCCGGTTCCCTTGAACGTTCTATCTTCCAGGAACTATACTCCTTGAATCCGACGATGAAGTTGAGCAAATCCGATCCCACTACTTATGACAACAGTTCCACATTGGCATCCAACTTATTAAAGAACAAACAGAGGCCGCTTTATAACAAAATGATTTCGCGCGGTATTGTCTACCAATTGCTTGCCCCCTTTTTCAGGACGGCTCATATTAAATCCGTGGTGACGGACGACCGGATAAGAAAAGCCATCACCTATATCCGCAATCACATTTCGGACGACCTCTGCATCGACAAAGTGGCAGAAACATTATGTGTATCTAAAAACTACTTTATCCGTATCTTCAAAAAGGAAACGGGAACGACTCCTGCCAATTTCATCATTCAACGCAAAATAGAAAAAGCTCAGTTATTGCTTGTCACGAACGACCTTCCGGTAAAACAAACTTCCTATCTGGTCGGTTTCGAGGACTTCTCTTATTTCAACAGGGTTTTCAAAAAGATTACCGGCATGACACCTAACGAATACCGCAGGGAAGCCAAATCGCAATCGGCAACTGACGGAAAATACAAACCCCATGAAAAGAACCCGAATTTGGAATAGGGAATACAAAAAGCCGTTTCTACTTGAAACGGCTTTCTTGTCAAGAGGTTCCCAGCAGATTCGAACTGCTGTGGACGGTTTTGCAGACCGCTACCTAACCACTCGGTCAGGGAACCAACATCTTCGCATCTCGGAAGAGGTTCCCAGCAGATTCGAACTGCTGTGGACGGTTTTGCAGACCGCTACCTAACCACTCGGTCAGGGAACCATTTCCGTTTTGCGTTGCAAAGGTACAACTTTTTTTGAAAACCGCAATTATTTATGCGCATTTTCCTCTTTTTTGGTGCAGTTTCTCCGTTTTTCTTTCCTTGTAGGGCGTTTCAACCCCCTCAATTTACAGTCTGCCGTACAACTTGCACATGCCGACGAGTCTTCCGGATGACGTATGAACCGGTAAACGCGCCTTCCCACCCAACAGAAAGCCACCACGATAATGAAATAAGCTATATATTCATGCCACATAAGTCGAACCATATAAAATGTATCGGACAAAAATAATGTAAAAACGGATAACGGAATAAGCCGTGGGGAACAAATTCCGTCTTTTTACCTTATATTATGAAAAAGAGAACAGGGAACGACAGAATAAAATACTTCTATCGCTAATTTTTGAGGCTTATTTGTTATCTTTGCATACTCCTGCAACGGGTTTGTTTGTTTTAGACAAGAGGATATGGTGAAGGAAGAATTTTTTTATGACAGTGTCATGTCGTGTATCCGGGAGCACCAGTTGGTTGGACCGGATGACAAGATACTTGTGGCCTTGAGTGGAGGAGCCGATTCCGTGGCTTTGCTATTGGTGCTGCAACAGGCCGGTTTCCATTGCGAAGCCGTGCACTGTAATTTTCATCTGCGCGGGGAGGAGTCCGACCGTGATGAGAAATTCGTGCGCGATTTATGCCGTTCACGGTCCATACGTTTGCATACGAAAGATTTCGACACGGCGGCGTACGCCCGTCAAAAAGGTATCAGCATAGAAATGGCCGCACGTGAATTGCGTTATGGATATTTTGAAGAGCTTCGTGCAGATTGGCGGTTTGATAAAATTGCTGTGGCACACCATCGTGACGACAACGTGGAAACACTGTTGTTGCATCTGGTCCGCGGCACGGGGCTGAAAGGCTTGACGGGCATGCGCTACCATAACGGTTATGTCATACGCCCGATGTTGGACACGAACCGGAAAGAAATCGAACGATATTTGGCCGGGAAAGGACAGCCTTACGTCACGGACAGCACGAACTTGGAAACGGAAGCCGTCCGTAACAAAATCCGTCTGGAGTTCTTGCCGATGCTGAAAACCGTGAACCCGTCCATCCTCGACACCTTACAAGGCACGATACGCCATCTGGAAGATGCCTATACCTTATATAATATGGCCGTAGAGGATTTGAAGGCGCGTATATGCCGGAATGACCGTATCGACATACAAGCCTTGAAGGCTGTTCCTGCCGCGCGCACCGTGCTCTTTGAACTGCTGTCCGCGTACGGTTTCAACAGCGTGCAGGCGGAAGAGATTTTCGACCACTTGGATGGTTGTTCCGGAAAAGTTTATGAAAGCCATGAATGGCGGTTGCTTCGGGACCGAAAAACGCTTGTGCTTAGCCGTAAAGACGAACAATACAAGTGTTTGTGCCATGTCCTTCCATTGGAAGGATGTGTGAAAGTAACACAAGACCTTACCTTCCTCATTCGCAGGGTGCATTATGACCGGCATTTTACGATACCTCGAAGCAAGGATACGGTGTGCCTGGACCTGGACAAAATAGAATATCCCATAACGGTAAGGCTCGTGCAAGAAGGGGACCGTTTTGTCCCTTTCGGCATGACGGGGCAGAAATTGGTAAGCGACTACCTGACAAACTGCCAGAAAAACCTGTTTGAAAAAGAAAGGCAGTTAGTCGTATGTAGCGGAGAGCACATCGCTTGGTTGGTCAACGAACGGAGCGACAACCGTTTCCGGATAGATGACAAGACGAACCATGTACTCATCATACAATGCCAAAGACCCCCGCAGGCCTCATAAAGTTTTGAAAACCGAAATACCATAAAACAGAATATGCTTTCCATTTTGATTCCGACGTATAACTACGTGTGCGTTAAATTGGTGACCGACCTGCAACAACAGGCTGAAAGACTGGAATGCCCTTACGAAATATTAGTGGCTGACGATGCTTCGGAGGAAGCCTTTAAGCGTGAAAACCGTAAAATCAACGGCATTCCCGGCTGTAAATATATCGAATTACAAGAAAACGTGGGTCGTTCGCGTATCCGCAATATCTTGGGGCACCTCGCCCGATATGACTACCTTATTTTTATGGATTGTGATGCGTCGGTGGTCGGTAGCGACTTCCTGTCCCGGTACATGGCTGTGCGTAATGCGGCTGAAGTCGTTTACGGAGGCTTGGTGCATCCGGAACAGCTTCCGTCACCAGAGGTTTCTTTGGCATATCTTTACGAAAAAAACGCCGAACCTCACTTCACTGCCGAAAAACGGGCTTTGCACCCCTACAAAGTCTTCCGCACGTTTAATTTCATGATTCTCCGCGAAACGTTCCTCAAACATCCTTTTGATGAAACCATCACGCACTACGGGCATGAAGACACTTTATTCGGATTGGCATTAAAAAAAGAAGGCATCAAAATCCTGCATATCGACAATCCTTTGATGAACTGTGGCTTAGATACGAACCTCAACGTGTTGCGAAAGACGGAGGAGTCATTACGGACGCTCTATGTGCACCGCAAGAAGTTGGAGGGGTCTTCGGAGATGCTGCGCCTGTACGGCATTCTCCAACGATTGCATCTTGTTTCTTTTGTATTCCTGTTGTTTCGCCTGTGCGAACCGATGTTACGACGGAACTTGTATGGCAGGCATCCCAACCTGTATTTCTTTGCCTTTTATAAAATAGGCTATTATTGCAACTTTGCTAAGGGAGGGAAATAAAAAAAGAACCAGACTCCATAGGGGTTACAGGAGTCCGGTTCTCTTTTTCAGTCTTATTCCCGACAATTCGTATTTCTTAATAAGCAAACAAAGGATAACCTGCCATCACTTCGTTCACCTGCTTGCGCACATCGGCAATGACATTCTCATCTTCCGGCGCATTCAATACCTTTTCTATCAACTCGGCAACCAGTACCATCAAATCTTCTTTTGCCCCACGTGTTGTAATGGCCGGCGTACCTAAACGGATGCCGGAAGTCTGGAACGCACTGCGGCTGTCGAACGGCACCATGTTCTTGTTCACCGTAATGTCGGCTGCTACCAAGGCTTTTTCGGCCACCTTGCCCGTCAAGTCGGGATATTTGCTACGCAAGTCCACCAACATGGAGTGGTTGTCTGTTCCGCCACTTACGATGTCGAAACCGCGTTTCATCAGTTCATCGGCCAAAACCTTGGCATTCTTCTGTACCTGTTTAGCCCATTCCTTGAATTCGGGTTGCAACGCCTCGTTGAAAGCCACGGCCTTGGCGGCAATCACATGCTCCAACGGGCCACCCTGGATACCGGGGAAAACGGCACTGTTGAGCAGTTGGCTCATTTTCTTCACCTCGCCTTTCGGAGTCTTCAATCCCCAAGGGTTGTCGAAGTCTTTACCCATCAGGATGATACCCCCGCGCGGACCTCTTAATGTCTTGTGGGTGGTAGAAGTCACGATATGGGCATACTTTACCGGATTCTCCAACAGTCCGGCTGCAATCAAACCGGCCGGATGTGCCATGTCTACCATGAATATGGCACCAACCTTGTCGGCAATCTCACGCATGCGGGCATAATCCCACTCGCGGCTGTAAGCCGAACCGCCGCCGATAATCATTTTCGGGCGATGTTCAAGAGCCAGTTTCTCCATCTCGTCGTAATCCACACGGCCGGTTTCCTTGTTGAGGTTGTAACCGATGGCATGGTAGAGGATGCCGGAAGTATTCACCGCCGAACCATGGGACAAATGGCCTCCGTGGTCCAGATTCAAGCCCATGAAGGTGTCACCCGGCTTCAGACAAGCCAAAAATACCGCAGCATTGGCCTGCGCTCCCGAGTGGGGCTGCACGTTGGCGTACTCGGCACCGAACAGTTTGCATACCCGTTCGATGGCCAAGCTCTCCACTTCGTCCACCACCTGGCAGCCTCCGTAGTACCTCTTTCCCGGATATCCCTCGGCATACTTGTTCGTCAGCCAAGACCCCATGGCTTTCATCACTTCGTCGCTCACGAAATTCTCCGACGCGATGAGTTCGATTCCTTTAAGCTGCCGTTGGTGCTCTTTCTCAATCAAATCAAATACTGTTGTGTCTGTTTTCATCTTTATTGACTTTAAATAATTGGATTTCATTCTTTCTTTTTCTCCACGCTCCAACCGAACTTACCGATTTTCCTGCCCAGACCATAATAAGCCCCATGAAGGTAAACCAGAGGGCGACTGGCGTCCAGGCTCCACTTTCCGCTCTGCTCATCCAAATAACGCTCATCGGCTTTCACATTCAACACTTCCGCAATGAACATGTCATGCGAGCCTAAAGATACAATCTCTTTCACCCGACACTCGATATTCAGAGGCGATTCCTCCACGATGGGGGCGGCCACCATGCGGGCCTTTCCCGGAGTGAGCTTCATTTCCTCGAATTTACGGTAGTCGCGCCCCGAACGCACGCCGCACCAATCCGTGGCGTACGCCATGTCTTCGGTGGTCAGGTTGAGGACAAACTCCATGCTCTGCTTGATGAGCGCGTAAGAATGCCGTTCCGGTCGTACGGAGATGTAGCACATGGCCGGATTGGTGCAAATGGTTCCTGCCCACGCCACGGTGAACAAATTATAATCCTCCGGCGTGCTGCCACAACTGACCAACAAGGCGGGCAGGGGATAAATCATAGTTCCGGGTTTCCAGTCTTGCTTCATAGCCCAAAGGGTTACACCAGTTTAACGTGGTCCAAATCCACCTCTTTATTACAATAATGGCAACGAAGCACACCTTCCTTGCCCGGTACGGCATGAAAATATGTTTTCATCGGTTCGTTGTTCGTAATGCACTTGGGATTGGCACACTTCACGATACCTTTCAGTTCTTCGGGCAAAACGACTTCCTTTTTCTCCACGACCTCATAGTCCTTTATAATACATAAGGTCACGTTCGGGCTCACCACGGCCAACTGGTTCAGTTCTTCGTCCGAGAAAAACTTGCCCGCAATTTTGATGATGCTCTTATGTCCCATTTTCTTGCTCTTCAAGTTGTAGCCCACAGTAATGGAAGTCTTCATCTGTTCGAGGTGGAGCAGGTTGACCACCTCAAAGAGCTTGCTGGATGGAATATGGTCTATCACCGTACCGCTTTCAAGCGCGGCCACCAAAAGTTCTTGTCTCTTCATTGTATGCTTACGGTATTTTAGTCAATAATCGTCCGGTCGTTCATCACATCGTCCAAGGTCAGCCCCAAGGCGTCGCATATCAAAGCCTGCCGCGCAAACAGGCCGTTGTGGGCCTGCTCGAAATAATAAGCGTGCGGGTCGTCGTCGATGGCGTACTCGATTTCGTTCACGCGGGGGAGCGGATGCAAGATACGCATATTGTCCTTGGCTTTCTTCAACATGGAAAGTTTGAGCAGATAGAGGTCCTTCACCCGTTCATACTCCATCAGGTCGGTAAACCGCTCCTTTTGTACACGGGTCATGTAGAGAATGTCCGCCCCGGCAATGGTATCGGCGGTAAAGTCCGTGTGTTCCACATATTTTATATGATGAATGTCGCAATACTGCTTGTACACGTCCGGCATCTTCAGCTCTTCGGGAGCAATGAAATGAAACGTAGGGTTGAAATGACGCATGGCCATCAGCAAAGAGTGTACAGTGCGTCCGTATTTCAAATCACCAACCATATAAATTTGCAAGTTGTCAAGCGTGCCTTGCGTCTTATAAATGGAATAAAGGTCCAACATGGTCTGCGAAGGATGTTGGTTGGCCCCGTCGCCCGCATTGATAATGGGCACCGGAGACACCTCGGAAGCATAACGGGCCGCCCCCTCCAGATAATGCCGCATGACAATCAAATCGGCATAATTGCTTACCATCATGATGGTGTCTTTCAGGGTTTCGCCCTTGGTGGAACTGGTCACTTTCGGGTCGGTAAACCCTATGACGCGCGCTCCCAAACGGTTAGCTGCCGTTTCAAAACTCAACCGTGTCCTCGTAGACGGTTCAAAAAACAAAGTAGCCACGACTTTACCCTCCAACAGCTTGCGGTTGGTATGTTTCTCAAATTCTCCGGCCATTCTGAGCAGATACATGATCTTTTCCTTGGAATGGTCTGCAATAGTCACCAAACTCCTGTTTTCCATTTCGGATTTCTTTTTGCTTATATATAGAATTTCTTCAGCTTTCAAAGTTACATAAAAAAAGTGGAACGAGAGAGGAGTGCGCATCATTTCGTTAACTTTTCCACAAATAAACAGCCTATTATAAAGTTTATTTGTAATTTTGCACTTTGCCACTTTGATAAATGAAAGAAAAAGATTTATGAGGAAGAAGTTTGTAATCACTTTGTGGGTGATTTTGTTTCTTTGCGTCAGTGCAGTTTCCTTGGCTTTTTACGCCATCTGGCACGGATGGATTGGATACATGCCGAACTTATATCAATTAGAAAACCCCGTCAACAAATACGCGTCACAGGCCGTTTCGGCCGACGGCAAACTTCTGGGTACCTGGTCGTACAGCCGGGCCAACCGTATTTTCGTGGGCTTCGACGACCTTTCCCCTTGGTTGGTCAAGGCGTTGGTGGCCACGGAAGACGAGCGCTTTTATGATCATTCGGGCATCGACTACCGTGCTTTGGCGCGGGCCGTGGTAAAGCGTGGTATCCTTGGGCAAAGCAATGCCGGGGGAGGAAGTACCATTACGCAGCAACTGGCCAAACAACTTTATAGCGACGTGGCGCAGAGCACGATGGAGCGTGCCTTGCAGAAACCCATAGAGTGGGTGATTGCAGTCAAGTTGGAACGGTACTATACCAAGGAGGAAATCATCACCATGTACCTCAACTATTTCGACTTCCTGCATAATGCCGTGGGCATCAAGACGGCATCCCGCACATACTTCAACAAAGAACCGCAGAACCTTTCGGTATGTGAGGCGGCGACGCTTATCGGCATGTGCAAAAACCCGTCTTATTTCAATCCGGTGCGGAAACCGGAACGTTGCCGTGAGCGGCGCAACGTGGTACTGGACCAGATGGTCAAGGCCGGTTATTTGAGCAAGGCAGATGCCGAGCTGCACAAGTTGGAACCCATCGGGCTGCGTTTCCACCGCGTGGACCACAAAGAAGGACTGGCCACTTACCTGCGCGAACGGCTGCGCACGATGCTGATGGCCAAAGAACCCGACCGAAGCGATTATGCTTCATGGCAAGACCAAAAATATTATGAGGATTCGTTGGCATGGGAAACCGACCCTTTATACGGGTGGTGCAACAAGAACCGGAAAAAGGACGGTACGCCTTATAACCTATATACGGACGGCCTGAAAATCTACACCACCATCGACTCACGCATGCAACAATATGCGGAAGAAAGCGTGGAAGAGCATGTGGCCGGTTACCTGCAGCCCATCTTCGACAAAGAAAAACGTCACCAGACGACACGTCCGTTCTCCAACCAACTTTCTACTAAGGAGGTGGAAAAAATCATGCGCCGTTCGATGGAACAAAGCGAGCGCTATATCACCATGAAGAAAAACGGAGCTAGCGAAGAAGACATCAAAAATTCGTTCAACACGCCACAAGAAATGACCGTTTTCTCTTACCACGGCGAAGTGGATACCATCATGACCCCGATGGATTCCATCCGCTATTACAAAAGTTTCCTGCGTGCAGGATTCATGTGCATGGACACCCGCACGGGATACGTGAAAGCCTACGTGGGCGGACCGGATTACCGCTATTTCCAATACGACATGGCCGGAGTGGGCCGACGCCAGGTCGGGTCTACCGTCAAACCATTCCTCTATACGCTAGCCATGGAAAACGGCATGTCGCCCTGCGACCTTGCACCGAACGTGCAACAGACGTATATCGTGGCCGGAAAGCCTTGGACTCCCCGCAACGGTAGCCGCTCCCGATACGGGGAAATGGTTACGTTGAAATGGGGACTGGCCCAGTCTAACAACTGGATTTCTGCCTACCTGATGAGCCGCCTCAGTCCGTCGGCTTTGGTACGGCTGATTCACGAGTTCGGCGTGCTCAACCGCGACATCCATCCTTCCATGTCGCTGTGCCTCGGTCCTTGTGAAATCTCCGTGGCAGAGATGGTCAGTTCATATACCGCCTTTGCCAACCGCGGCATCCGCACGGCTCCCCTTTTCGTGTCGCGGATAGAAGACAACGAAGGGAATGTGGTAGGGGAGTTCCAACCCCGCATGACGGAAGTCATCAGCGAGGAAAGCGCTTATAAAATGATTATCATGCTGCAAGGCGTAATGAACGGAGGTACGGGCGGACGCATGCGTTTCCGTTACCATGTCAACGCAGACATGGGAGGCAAGACGGGAACCACCAACCGGAACTCCGACGGTTGGTTCGTATGCTTCACGCCGTCGCTTTCCGCCGGTTGTTGGGTGGGCGGCGAAGACCGCGACATCCATTTCAACAGCATGACGTACGGGCAGGGAGCCTCTTCGGCTTTGCCCGTCTGCGCCTATTTCTTCCAAAAGGTATATAAAGACAAAGACTTGGGATATTCCCCCGACGAGAAGTTCAGCATTCCCGAAGGGTTCGACCCTTGCCAGGACACCATCCTGACAGAAGAGGCACCGGTGGAGGAATATGGCGGCATCGACGAGGTTTTTGAATAAGCCATGGCATGCGGACAAAGTGTCACCAAAAACCTTAAAAAAAGAAGCATAAAGTCATTCCTAAAGACGCAAATCATGAAGACGGCCCCGAAGGCGAAGCATGGAAAAAAGCTTCCCTTTCGGGGCCGTCCGATTATGATGCCGTTGTCAGAGAGGCGACAACCGGAGTTTTTTTCGTTTTTTCGTGGCAAGAATCAATTCATTCTGCGCCAAACGGAAAATCGTTCGGCTGAAAGCGATTTTTCACTTGGCGCAGATTGGAAAACGCACGTCCGAATATCAAAGCGAAGACCTGCTCCACGGCCTTTTTTACCGGCTTTTCCTGCGCATGGCGAATTTATTAGCTCTTATTCGTCCGACAAGGGCACCGCGACATCCTGTACCCGGAAAGTCCCAACCAACTTACGCGGAACGGCTCACCATACGGCAGGGCGCACCGCCGGACCCACCCAAATGACAGGCACTACCGCGTTTGTCCTTTCTTTTTGAATCTGGCGAAAGCCGCGAGAATCGCTTAAAATCTTCGGAGGCTTGCCCTGCTCCCATACACGCGATTCTCACGGGTTCGGATTTGACATTCTGACAATATGACAAAATGAATGGCAGTCCCCCTTCACTCCATAAACGCTTCCGGATAGCATACCATACCCTGTGTGCCGCGCAACCCTCCGGCCACCAACTCGGTGGCCATACAACATTCCGCCGGGACATCAAAAGGAAATGCTATTCCATAGTCCGAAGCTTTCCTGTATCCGAAACGGGGATAAAACCCTTCATGCCCCAACACGACGGCCGACTTGTAGCCCAACCGGGCGGCCCGTGCATGCAGTTCCCGAATCAAGGCGCTGCCTATGCCCATGGATTGCCTGTCAGGCCGTACGGCTACGGGAGCCAACGCCAGAGATTCCGCCTCCAGTTTTCCCGAACGAATCGACACACGGGTCATCAGGCCGTAGCCGACCACGCCGCCGTCCCCGTCGGCCACCAAAGAAAGTTCCGGAACAAATGCGGGGGAATGCCGAAGCCGCCCCACCAGAAACTGTTCGCGATGGTCGCTCTCCTCCATGTCCCGGAAGGCTTCTTCCACCAACTTGAAAACTTGCGGATAGTCTTTCTCCGTCTCTTGCCTGATTTCGTAGTCCGTTTTCATTTGTCTAAAATTTCAAAACGAACCGACGTGGAATAATGGTTCTTAATCGTACGAAAGCCATCGAAAGAAGCCGCGTCGGAAGAACTTACGTTGCTTTGTGCCGTGAACATGGGAGAAAGGCCGTTGTTTCCATTTTCAATGATGCGTTCCACTCCTCCAAGTTTTTGGCCCAATGCCTCAACCAAATAAGCGGCTTTCTTCCGGGCGGCCATCAAGGCGGCTATTTTCCCTTTTTGATGGTAAAGCTGCATGTCTTTATTCTTCAACTCACCGATGCGCATCGTATGGATGCCTTTAGTGTCCACATGCCGGACAATGCGGTCGATTTGCTTGAAGTCGGTCAGCGTGAGGTCAAACCGCTTGGAAACGAGGAACTCCCGTCCGCTCTCGCGCCAATAGTCACCGATTTCCTGTGTGCGCACGGCTTCGTCCGGGACACCGGCTTCCCGGAGTGTTTTCCGCAACCCTTCCTCTATCCGGGCCAAGGGTACCTTCGTACGGTAATCTTCCTCTTTGGATTTGCCGTCGAATTCTTCGGCAAAATATTCCTTGATTTCGATGATGTAATGTATCTCATCCGGTACGATTTCCACCTCGGAAGTACCGGTCACTTCAATGTAACGCCCTTCGTCAGTAACGGCCTGTACCACGCCCCATGCCCAACCGGCCAGGAGCAGCATGAATAAAAGTCTTGTTCTCATACGCTTTTTTTGTTTTTATGATTTGAAATATACGTAGGCATTCCGTCCTTCAGGAAAAGGCCAGTTCCGCTACCCCCTCGCGGACATCGCCTCGCTGCCAGTCCTGCGGTTTGAGGACTTCTCCGTCGTAACACAGCAGGTCAATGTCTATTTTCACGATGCCTCGCGCCTTATCGTCCGGTGTGCGTCCGTGGTTACGTTCTATCTTTTTCAGGCATTCGCGGACTTGCGATGCCGTAAGCGGAGTAGTAAAACAAGCCACCTGATTGTAAAACATGCGGGGCGAATCGAAGGCCACAGGGGCAGTCCGCACCAAGCGACTGAACACGATACCGGGAAACGACATGCGCAGGTCGGACTGCGCTGCCAAAAGCCGTGCCGCCGTGCATTCATTGCTGCCCAATCCTATGAAACATTTCTTCATCCGTTCTTTTTATCCACAAAAATAGGGAGTTTTACCCTCCCTTACAAAATCTTTTTGTATTTTTGTATGGTATACTTTATTAATAGCTAAAAAATGAATTACATAGGGATTATTCCGGCACGATATGCTTCCACGAGATTTCCGGGCAAGCCTTTGGCCATGTTGGGCGGCAAGACTGTCATCCAACGGGTGTACGAGCAAGTGTCCGGCGTGATGGACGACGTGCTCGTGGCCACCGATGACGAACGGATTCTCAAGACGGTAGAAGGATTCGGCGGCAAGGCCGTCATGACCCGCGCAGACCACAAGAGCGGCACGGACCGCTGCTATGAGGCTTACGTATCGCAGGGCAAACCATACGACGTGGTCGTCAACATCCAGGGCGACGAACCTTTCATCCAACCGCAGCAGTTGGATGCCATAAAGGCTTGTTTTGAAGACCCGCAAACGGAAATCGCCACCTTAGTGAAACCTTTCACGTCGGCTGACGGTTGGGGTGCCTTGGAAAACGTCAACTCGCCCAAAGTGGTGGTCAACCGCCGGATGCAGGCTCTTTATTTCAGCCGTTCCATCATTCCTTACCAACGCAACAAGGATAAAACGGAGTGGCTGAAGGGGCATGTATATTACAAGCATATCGGCTTGTATGCTTACAAGGCCGATGTGTTGAAAGAACTCACCTCCCTGCCGCAATCACCGTTGGAGTTGGCCGAATCGTTGGAACAATTACGGTGGTTGGAAAACGGTTACACCATCAAGGTGGGCACCAGTGAAATAGAAACCATCGGCATCGACACGCCGGCCGACCTCGAAGCGGCCGAAGCTTTCCTGAAGAACAGGAGCAAACGATAACACATTCAAATACATACAATACGGCAATGGGATTGAAACACAAACTCTTCGGCATAGTTTTGTTATGGTCTGCCCTGCAAGGCTACGCCCAAGAAATCAAAATAGGAAATTATACTTTTAAAGACGGTGCGGAATACCAGGGGGAACTGTTCAAAGGCAAACCCTACGGCAAAGGCATTACCCACTTCAAAAACGGGGACTCTTACGAAGGCGAATACGTGAAAGGCAAACGCCAAGGATACGGCGTGTATAAATTCCCTGACGGAGAAAAATACGAAGGCGAATGGTTTCAAGACCAACAACACGGGCATGGCATATATTATTTCATGAACAACAATAAATACGAAGGCTTGTGGTTCCGCGACTTCCAACAGGGACAAGGCACCATGTACTATTACAACGGAGACGTGTATAAAGGTAATTGGGAAGCCGACAAGCGGGAAGGTTACGGGGAATATAAATACGCCAACGGGGCATTCTACCGGGGAGAATGGAGCAATGACCAAAAAAACGGCAAAGGCATCTTCGACTGGAACGACGGTTCATGGTACGACGGCATGTGGAAAGACAACCAACGCAACGGCAAAGGTACGTTCAACTATGCCGACGGGGACAAATATACCGGAGAATGGGTGGACGACGTGCAGCACGGGAAAGGGGTGTACAAATTCCACAATGGCGACCAATATGAAGGCGGTTACGTACAGGGCGAACGCACCGGTGAAGGTATTTTCACTTTTGCCAATGGCAACAAGTATGTCGGCCAGTTCAAGAACGGATTCCAAGACGGTAAAGGTACGTTCACGTGGCACAACGGTGCATCGTACACCGGCATGTGGAAAGCCAACAAACGCGACGGACAGGGAAAATACGTGTGGAGCAACGGCGACACCTACGAAGGGAACTGGAAAGACGGACAAATGGACGGGGAAGGCATCTTGCGTATGACGGACGGCTCGAAATTCAAAGGAATGTTCAAGAACGGAGAGAAGAACGGCCCCGGCATCATGGAGGACGAAAACGGAATGCGCTTCGAAGGAAACTTCAAGGACAATGAGAAGGACGGTCCTTTCGTGATGAAAGACAAAAACGGAAATATCGTCCAAAAAGGAGAATACAGCCACGGAGTGATAGTAAAATAGGAGGAACATAAATGGACTTGGATTTTCTGACTGAGGAAGTCAAGAAACTGGCCAGACAGACCGGTGAGTTTTTAAAAAAGGAACGGCTTTCTTTCGACCGTAGCCGTGTGGAGCAGAAAGCGGCGCATGACTATGTGTCGTACGTGGACAAAGCATCTGAAAAACGTATCGTGGAGAGGTTGCATGAATTGCTCCCCGAAGCCAGTTTTATTGCCGAAGAAGGGTCCGGTTCGCTGGAAGAACAGGAATACTGTTGGGTGGTGGACCCCTTGGACGGAACGAGCAATTATATTCATGACTGCATGCCGTATTGCGTGAGCATTGCCTTGCGTAACCGTGAGGAAATACTGTTGGGCGTAGTGTACGAATGCGGCCGTGAGGAACTTTTCTGGGCCAACAAATACAGTAGGGCTTACTTGAACGGCAAGGAGATATGCGTCAGCGACCAAAGCGTGCTCGACCAATCTTTCATTGAATTAGGGTTCCCATATAAAGCAGAGAACTACCGCTCTTTCGCCCTCGGCCTCATACAAGACTTGTACGGCCATGTGGGAGGGCTGCGGCTTATGGGCGCGGCCGCCGCAGAAATCTGCTATATTGCAGCCGGGCGCTTTGAAGCCCGCGTGGAGGCTTTCATAGGGCCATGGGATATTGCGGCGGGGTACATCATCCTGAAACAAGCAGGTGGTAAAATGACTGGATTTGACGGCAATCCTGATTGCCTCGGGGCCAAGGAAGTGTTCGCCTCGAACGGAAAAGTGCATGAAGATCTCTTGAAAGTGCTCCAAAGGCATAAAAAGTTACTGAAAAATGAATGAGATATTCGTACAAACGTCTATATTTGCACCGACAGAACGATAAACCCCTGACATTATGATTATCGATGACATAGCGCACCTGAAAGATTATACCCGTCTTCTCCCTACATTGAAGACGGTCATCGGCTTTTTGAAAAGCCACGATTTGCAAGCTTTACCGGAAGGACGCTTTGAATGGGATGCCGACGGATGCTTCGTAAACGTGCAGACCGTCCCTCCAAAGGCTTCTTCCCAAGCCGTTCTCGAATCGCACAGGAAAATGGTAGACATACAAATACCTCTCACGGGCGATGAAACCATGGGATATTCCCCCTTAAAAGAATTGCAGCCTACACCATACGATGAAACCAAAGACATTTCATTCTATAAAGAGTGCCCTGGAAATTTCGTCACCGTAAAGAAAGGCATGTTTGCCATCTTTTTCCCGCAAGACGCACACGCGCCGGGCGTAACACCGACAGCTTTGAAGAAAGCCGTCTTTAAAATTCCGGTATCGGATGATTGGAACCAACAATAAAAATAACACCTTAATTCTATTCTTATTATGGCAAAATCAACAGTAAAGTCAAGTCCAAAGACTTTGGACATCATTAAAAACGACCCTTGGCTGAAAGATTATGAAGCCGCTATCGTGGGTCGCCACCGGCATGCGGAAGACAAAATCGCAGAACTCACACAGAATGGGAAATGCTCTTTGTCGGACTTCGCTTCGGGATACTTATATTTCGGCCTGCACCGCACGGCTACGGGGTGGGTGTTCCGCGAATGGGCGCCCCATGCCACCGAAATCTATTTGATAGGCGATTTCAATGATTGGAAGGAATCGCCGAAATATCAGTTGAAAAGGATAAAGGATACCGGCAACTGGGAAATCAAATTGCGCGGCAAAGCCCTCAAGCACGGCGACCTTTACAAGTTGAAAATACATTGGGAAGGCGGATGCGGCGAACGTATTCCGGCATGGTGCCGCCGCGTGGTGCAAGACGAACAGACCAAAATCTTCAGTGCACAGGTCTGGGCACCCGAACAGCCTTACGTATGGAAAAAGAAGACTTTCCGCCCCAATACGGCTCCCTTGCTGATTTATGAATGCCACATCGGCATGGCGCAAGATGCGGAGAAAGTAGGGTCTTACAATGAATTCCGTGAAAACGTGCTGCCCCGCATCGCTGCAGACGGGTACAACTGCATACAAATCATGGCCATACAGGAACATCCTTACTACGGAAGTTTCGGCTACCATGTGTCGAGTTTTTTTGCCGCTTCCAGTCGTTTCGGTACGCCGGAGGAACTAAAGCAGCTCATCGACGAGGCACATAAAAGGGGCATCGCCGTGATTATGGATATCGTGCACTCCCATGCCGTGAAGAACGAAGTGGAAGGCTTGGGCAACTTTGCCGGTGACCCCTGCCAGTACTTCTATTCAGGCGGACGGCGTGAACACCCTGCTTGGGACAGTTTGTGTTTCGATTATGGCAAGAACGAGGTCATGCACTTCCTATTGTCCAACTGCAAATTCTGGTTGGACGAGTACCATTTCGACGGTTTCCGCTTCGACGGTGTCACGTCTATGCTCTATTACAGCCACGGGTTGGGCGAGGCGTTCTGCAACTATGGGGATTATTTCAACGGGCATGAGGACGACAATGCCATCTGTTATCTGACGTTGGCTAATGTGCTGATTCACGAAGTCAACCCCAAAGCCATTACCATAGCTGAGGAAGTGAGCGGCATGCCGGGATTGGCTGCCCCGTTCAAAAGCGGCGGATACGAGTTCGACTACCGCATGGCCATGAACATTCCCGACTATTGGATAAAGACCATCAAGGAAAAGAAGGACGAGGACTGGAAACCCAGCAGCATGTTCTGGGAAGTAACGAACCGACGGGCTGACGAGAAGACCATATCTTATTGTGAAAGCCACGACCAGGCTTTGGTGGGCGACAAGACTATCATTTTCCGCTTGATAGATGCCGACATGTATTGGCACTTCAAAAAAGGAGATGAAAACTACGCTGTAGAACGCGGTATAGCCTTGCATAAAATGATTCGCCTGCTTACGGCTTCCACCATCAACGGCGGTTATCTGAATTTCATGGGTAATGAATTTGGTCATCCGGAGTGGATTGATTTTCCGCGTGAAGGTAACGGATGGAGTCACAAGTATGCACGGAGACAGTGGAATCTTGTAGACAATAAAGAGTTGTGCTATCATTACTTAGGCGATTTCGACAAAGCAATGCTTGATATTATTGGTAAGGAGAAAAATATCCAGAAATCTCCCGTGACGGAAATCTGGCATAACGATGGCGACCAGGTATTGGCCTATAGCCGTAATGACCTCATATTTGTCTTTAACTTCAGCTATGCCCGTTCGTATACGGATTACGGCTTCATGGTGCCTCAAGGGGCTTACGACGTGGTGCTGAACACTGATGCCCCGGCATTCGGCGGACACGGATTGAATGACGACAGCCTCCGCCACTTGACCAACTTCGACCCGCTTCTGGCCCGGGATGGAAAGGGATGGCTCAAACTCTATCTTCCGGCACGTTCCGCCATGGTACTCCGTCGGGCGCAAGAAGATAAAAAGACGGAAAATGAATAAGAGTAAAAACAAATAAACTGAAACTGGATTCCGGATGTACAAACCGACATATAAGAAAAGAACCGCACGCATGATTTCATGGGTATGCGGTTCTCTTTTCACCTTGTTCTCCCTGCTTTACCTGTTTGTGATGCAGGCTGACTTATTGGCTACCGCACAACATTTGTTGTCGAAAGGGCAGACCGTTTATTCTCCGTTGTGGGGAGCGGTCGTCATTACCCTTCTGCTACTGCTATTGCAGGGAGTTTTTCGGCGGATAATGGTATATCCGTTGCGTTTCCATGCGCTCTATTATTTCCCGTCGTGCGTCGTGTTGGGATTGCTTACGTCCATTGTTCCTCAAACGGGATGGAATGTGCAATTATCCACTAATTGGATATGGCTCACGGTCTGCATTTTTCTGTATATCCTTGTGACATGGACAGCCCTGCATTTCCCGGACCGTAAAAACGGAAAACAGAATGCTTTTTCCTTCCTTTGGGTGAATTTCCTATGGCTTGCGTTGCAATTCTGCATGGTAAACAGCATAGCCAATACGAAAGATGTATACCACTACCGGCTCAAAGCCGAGAGATGCCTCGTCGAAGGGCAGGACTCATTGGCGTTGCAAGTAGGAGCCAAATCATTACAGGCAGACCGGAGCCTGACTGCCATGAGAATGTTTGCACTAAGCCGTGAGAACCTTTTAGGCGAGAAGCTTTTCGATTTTCCTCAATATAACGGTAGCCAAGGGCTGTTGCCCAGTTTTTCTGATACAACCTACACTCATGATTGGACGAATGCCTTATACAAACATTTAGGGGGGAAGCCGGGGAAAAATGTGAAAGACAACACTCAGTTTCTCGAGCTTCTGTCACAACGGCCTTCGGCCACTGCTGCCGCAAAAGATTATTTGCTCTGCGCCTATCTGTTGGACAAGGACCTTGATGCTTTTGTCACCGTACTACCACGTTGCCATGAAGTGAACGACAACCTCCCGTTACATTACAAAGAGGCTCTCGTTCTATATAACCGTTTGCATACCACTCCGGCCATTACGTACAAAAACAGCGTAATAGAAACAAATCTGAACGACTTCCTCCACTACGGTATGCAATATACTCATGCGACGGAACGCTCGAACCAATGCCGGCGCATGTACGGAAATACGTATTGGTGGTATTATTATTATCAAAAACCTTCTGAATAATCGTAGCTTTATCCCCTATATTCCCGCCATAAATGCCGCAAAGCAATCAGGGGATGATACCATAACATACGCGGACCTGCATATCGCATCACTTTCCGGATGCGTCGCTTCATGTCCGGACGGTAGCAATGTATGGTGCAAAGACGGCACGTACGCTTATCTTTCTGAAAGGGACACCGTGATAGACGTGCACGGGAATAATCCAACATTTCACGGCACTCCGGACATAAAGTCCTGTTGCCTTCCTTGTAGCGGCAGTAGAGACGAATCATCAATTCTACCGTACGCTGCTCTTCCTCTATCCGGTTGTTTTTACCCTTGCCCAAAGCCGTTCTTTTCCTTTCTACCTATTCTTTAATGCGAATCAAGGCATTGGCCAAAATAGCTGTGACACCACCGGTCGTGATTCCGGACGAGAATATGTTTCTCACCGTTTCCGGAAGTTGTGAAAGAATCTCGGGCACCAATTCCACACTTAATCCCAAAGAAAAACTCAATGCCATCACCAACGTGGCTTTGCGGTCGATGGTCTGGGCTGCAATAATGCGGATTCCGGCGGAAGCCACTGTGCCGAACATCAACAGCGTGGCACCGCCCAATACAGGTTCAGGCATCAAGGAGAACACCAGACCCACGGCCGGGAAAAGTCCTAGCAAGACAAGGAATCCTGCGATATAATATCCTACGTAACGGCTCGCTACTCCAGTCAACTGTATCATCCCGTTATTTTGGGCAAAGACTGAGTTGGGGAAGGAATTGAACACTCCGGCCAACATGGAATTGAAACCATCGGCCAAAATCCCTCCGGAAGCCCGTTTCACGAACGTCTTTCCCTCTACCGGCTCTCCCGAGATGAGTGAATTGGCCGTGATGTCGCCGTAGGCTTCAATCGCCGTAATCAAATACACCAGTCCCAAAGCGATAAAAGCCGACCAGTCAAAAGACAAGCCGTATTTAAAAGGTACAGGTATATTGAACCCTCCATAACTCTGTACCGAAGAAAAGTCCACCAACCCCATACACCAAGCCACCGCATAACCGATGACAAGTCCGATGACAATCGAGCTCATACGCAAGTAACGGTTCGAGCTCCTGTTGAAGAAAATAATCAGCAACAGAACCAAAGCCGCCAGGCCGACATGTTCAAAGCTGCCGAAAGTCCCGTTACTTTTGGCCACCGCACCGCCTCCGCAGGCCGTAATCCCCACTTTGATAAGGCTCATGCCAATCAGCGTCACGACAATACCGGAAACCAACGGCGTAATGATTTTACGGGTATATTTCAATAAGCGGCTAATCAACATTTCTACTGTAGAGGCCGCCATACAAGCCCCGAAAATAACGGGAAGACCTCCGGTCAGCCCCGCAGAGATGATAGGACCGATGAAAGAAAAGCTCGTGCCCTGTATGCACAGCAATCCCGTACCGATACCTCCGATTCGCTTGCACTGTATAAACGTGGATACGCCGGAAGCAAACAATGCCATGGAAACCAGAAAACTGGTCGTCTCGATGTCCAACTTCAAAGCTCCGGCTATGATAAGCGGTGGGGTGATGATAGCCACGAAAATGGCCAATAAATGTTGCAGGGCTGCAAATAAAGTTTCGCGTAAAGGCGGCCGATCGTTCAACCCGTATATCAACTCTGTTTTTAATTCGGATTTGTTTGATTCTTCCATTGGTTTCTTCTTGTGTATGTTTGATTTATATGTAGGAAAACAGCCTAACTTCATAATTTGGGCGCAAAGGTACGAAAAAAACAGTAAAGGAAGTATGCCTGTTTCGCTTTCTCCTGATAATTAATAGGCATTTCGAGTCAAATGTTAAAATTTCGAGGTCCAATTAGGTATTTTCATCCCGTCGTTCGTCCTATATATAAAACTATCTAGAAAACAGTCCGGTCTCGCAGTTATATCGGTTCTGCTGCGTCTTACGGTAAAACTAATAGAACCTTGAATTTCGTTATGAAGAAGAAAGACTTTTTTAAGAGTAGCCCTTTGCGGGATACACGGCGAGGGATAGCTACTTTTGCCATGGCATTGGCCGTCAGCGGCATGCTTTCCGCGCAAAATTGGATTGATGTAACAGATACGTACATCGTGAACGCAGATTTCTCCACCGGTACGAACGAAGGGTGGGAATCCGGAACCATACTTCCTGCGGTAAATGCAACGTTCCAGAATGCAGAGCTTTACCAATCACAAAATTCGGCCTCCCAAAAAGTCATGGGCCTGAAAGCCGGAAAATACAAATTGGCAGTGCAAGGTTTTTACCGTGCGGGTGGAAATGACAACGGTGCCGGTTATGAAGCCGGGACGGAGGTCATTCAGGCTTACTTGTTTGCCGGGACGGATTCTGTAAAAATGAAATCGCTTTATAGCGAAGCGAAAGATGGGAGCGTGGCAAACCAAAGAAACGGATGGCCGGACGGGATGGAAGGCATGCATGCCTATTGTGAAAAATATCCGGAAAGTTATTGGAACGAACTTACTTTCACCGTGAACGAAGGGAAGGAAATGCTAATGGGTATCGCCATTACCACCAATGCCGGAGGGACATGGACTTGTTGGGACAATTTTAAACTGTACATTGAAGGTACGGCTTTCGATGCTTTTGCCGTAAAGCTCAACAAGTTGGAGTTCCTACAGGATTCTCTTCAGGTCTTGGGGATTACAGCTTCTCAAGAATTGTCATCGATAATCGATAAGTATAAGGAATATAATGCTTCCACCCCTGAAAGCGAAATCGCACAAGCTACCGTCATTATAGAAGAGCATACGGCTTTGGCCCAAACCTTGTGTACCCATGGGGCAACTTTACGTAACAGCATCGCAAGGGCACAGGATATATACGGCAAAATGGAAAGCGGTGTTTATCAGGTTGCAGATGCCGTGAGGGCGGACTTGAAAAATGGAATTGAAGCGGCCCAAAGCATATTACAACTATCTACATTGAACGAAGTGAAAGACGGTGTGGAACAAGGTATTGCCGATATGGAAGCCGCCACGGTGAAAGCCACTACGTTCATCAGTTTGGCATATTCCCTGCAAAAGGCAAAGGATTTGGCCGACAGGATAGGTGGATTGGAAGGCAACGAAGCTTATGCCCAAGTGGAAACTTTGCTCTCCGGTAAGGAAGAAATTACGTATGATGTAGCCGCTGCTGCGACTTCTTCGCTGAATGCAGTATGTCTCCCGGCCATGACAGAGGAATTTTTGGAAGGAGCTTCTGATGAGAATCCGATAGAACTTACCAGTTTCATCACCAATCCCAATATTTACCAAAAAACGTCTGAAATGACACCGCCTGATGGTTGGAAGTGCCAGAAAGGGAGTGCCGATGGAAAATGGTATACCACTCCGGAAGGCACAGGTAACAAAGGATTGATATGTAACAGTTGGACAGGAAGCCGCCTTACGGGATCCAATTACAGCCAACTGATAGGAGGCGATTCGGATGGTGCCGTCAAGCTACCGGACGGCCTGTATACACTGAAAGCCGCCACGTGGACCAATACGGAACCGTCCAGTGTGCATTTGTATGCCTCTACCGACAGTATGGATTTTGCTTTTGCCGAGGTGAATGCTGACAAGGCACTTTATGACAACGCCAGCGAGACATTCAGTACCACGACCGAAGTGTCCAGTTTTGAGGTACGTGACGGTAAACTGTACATCGGTGTCGTTTGCGACGGCCCCGTAACCGGGAACGGAAAGGATTGGAATGCGGATAATTTCCGCCTTTATTACATAAAGAAAGATGTAATCAGTGCCTACCGCGACCGCTTACAAGTCCGTTTGGATTCAGCATATTCAAAGCATGGGGTGATAGTAGAAATAGGAATTGACGACAGCGATACCTATGGAATTGCTTTGGATGAGCAGGAAGGTTATCCGTCATTGATAGGACATGCCACCGTAGAGGAACTTAAAATGGCTATTGAAGACTTGGATGATTTGAATGCAGAAGCTGACAGTATCATAAAGCACTATAAGACCATCACACCGCTGTTAAGCGAAGGTTCTGCTTTGGATGCCCAGATAAGAGACGGGCTTGCATACGCCCAGCCTAAACCTACGGCTGATTTCTCGGTTGCTTTGGAAGACGCTATGGTTTATGCCGAAGACATGAGTTGGGATAACTATTTGGATGAAAGAATCAAGACCAAAATAGAAACCCTTAACGGCTGTATGCAAACTTTAAGAGCCTCCATAGCTTTGTGCTATCCTATGGCCAAAGCCAAAACCTTGGCAGACCAAATCGGTGGTTTGTCTGATAATGAAGCCTATAAGGCTGTGGTGGAATTATTGAAAAACGATGATTTCGACGAAATCGATGCCGACATGAATACGGAGGCTTTGAAGATGGCATGCGTGGAAGCAATGACTCCGGAAGTATTGGCAGAAGTGAGTGTAGATCATCCGTTGGATATGACCAGTTTCATTGTGAACCCGAATGTCTATCAAGACGCGACGGATGAAAACGGTTCCCCTATAAACACCCTCGTCAACGGTTGGGAGTGCACGAGTACTGCGGATTCTCCGGCCAGAACCGACCAGTTATCAGGTGATACATGGCTGAGTTGTTGGAGTTGGTCCGGAAATGCCGCACATAATATCGGCACACCCAATGTTTATTCCCAAGTGTTGGGCAATATGGGAAACCAAGAAGGTAAAGTGGCTTTACCAGACGGTGCTTATCGTGTAGAAGCCGCAACTTATTGCACAAAACAGCCTGAACTTATCCAACTGTTTGCCTTGACACGCCAAATTGATATTGAAACTGTTGAAAGTGGTACAGGAGCTGATAGTACGGTCTATGTGTATTCGGACAGCGTTTTCACGGATGCGCCTTTCAACGGGGATAAGGGCAAATGGGACGTAGCCCAAGGGGCACTTTCCACGACCACGGTCATCCCGGAGGTGTATGTGGAAAACGGTACGGTAGTCATCGGTGTACGGGGTACCGGAGTCGTAGGAGGCAACGGGCAATACTGGTGGGCAGACAACTTCCGCCTCTATTATGTCGGACAGAACAAGGGGGATAATATCCACGGCATCTCAAATGGAAATCCTGATGACAAGGACGAAGTGGATGTATTCGACCTGACCGGACGCATGGTTCGCCAGAGCGTGAAACGTGCGGATGCGTTGGGAGGATTGCGTAAAGGCATCTATATCGTAGATGGTAAAAAGTATATTGTTAAATAATGTATCACATCACAAACCCAAACATGATTTTATGAAAAAAGTTATTTCATTGTTCCTGTTCCTTCTCATGGTATGGAATTCGTCAGCGAAGGACTTTCCCAAAGTCATCCTTGCCGGAGATTACCCCGATCCCTCCATCTTGCGCGATGGGAAAGATTACTACATGACACATTCTCCTTTTTATTATGCACCGGGCTTCCTGATCTGGCACTCCCAGGATTTGGAACATTGGGAACTGGTATGCCGTGCCATGGCACAATGGGAAGGCTCGGCCATGGCACCGGATTTGGTGAAATACAATAATAGGTATTATATCTATTATCCGGCCGCAGGGACGAATTGGGTGATATGGGCAGATGACATCCGTGGGCCGTGGAGCACACCTATAGATTTAAAGGTGAAAGGCATCGACCCCGGACATGTGGCCGATGCTGAGGGAAAACGTTACCTGTATCTCTCCGAAGGCAAAGTCGTGCAACTCTCCGATGACGGTCTGTCTACGGTGGGCGAGGTAAAAAAGGTCTACGACGGTTGGCCCTATCCCCGGAACTGGCGAACAGAAGGCATGTATCTGGAATCCCCGAAACTGAACTACCACAACGGGTATTATTACCTCACGTCGGCCGAAGGCGGAACTGCCGGACCGGGCACCAGTCACATGGTCGTGACGGCACGCTCGAAAAGCGTACTCGGACCGTGGGAAAACTCTCCGTTCAACCCGTTGGTGCATACTTACAGTGAAAGGGAAAGCTGGTGGTCTAAAGGGCACGGCACACTGATAGACGACGTAAACGGAAACTGGTGGGTGGTGTACCACGCATACGCCAAAGGCTACCATACGTTGGGACGGCAAACCCTTATCGAACCGATCGAGTGGACGCCAGACGGATGGTGCCGTGCCAAATCCACAGGCACGCTTCCCAAGACTGAGGCTCCCATCCCTCACGGCCTGGAACTTTCCGATGACTTCAAGGGGAAGGTATTGGGCTTACAATGGACGTTCTGGAAAGAATATGCCCCGAAAGCCGTGACGCTCGAAAACCAAACATTGCGGCTGCAAGCCAAAGGCAAGACTCCAGCAGACGGCCGACTGTTGCTCGCTACTGCGGAAGACAAGAATTATGAAACACAAGTTGAAGTCACGGTCGGGAAAAACAATACAGCCGGACTCCTGCTTTATTATAGCGAAAAAGCATACGCTGGACTGGTATCGGACGGCAAGACATTCACTATCTACCGGCACGCCGGACAAAAGACAGAAATGCCCAACACGTTAGGCAGACAGTTCACGGTGCGAATAAAGAACCAAGGCAACCACGTCTCCATTTTGGTTGGAAAGGCCGGAAAGGAATGGACCACATTGGCCGAAGGCATCGATGTGTCCGGCATGCACCACAACGCCTACAAGGGTTTCTATGCCTTGCGTATAGGCTTGGTTTCCATCGGGAAGGGTGAAGCGGCTTTCCACCGGTTCCGTTATAAAAACGCCGTTCCGCAGGAAAAAGACCTGAGTGCCTACCTGATGGTGTTCCACAAGGACGAAACGCACGGGCTCTACATGGCATTGAGCCGCGACGGATACACGTTCACGGCCCTGAACGACGGGGAACCTGTCTTAGCCGGTGATACGATTGCTTACCAAAGAGGGATACGTGACCCTTATATCTATCGTGGGCCAGATGGCGCATTCTATTTGGCCATGACCGACCTCCACGTATTTGCCCGTCGTGACGGTTTCCGCGAAACGGAGTGGGAGCGCGACCGCAACATGTACGGTTGGGGAAACAACAAGGGGTTGGTGCTGATGAAGTCGTGGGACTTGGTAAACTGGAAACGCGCCAACATCCGTTTCGACCAACTGACAGCCGGATTGAGTGAAATAGGCTGCGCATGGGCACCCGAAATCGCCTACGACGAACGGGTGGGCAAACTGATGATTTACTACACCATGCGCTTCCGCAACGAACGCAACAAACTGTATTACGTGTACGTGAACGATGATTTCGACCGCATCGAGAGCCTGCCCCAACTGCTCTACGAATACCCAGACGAAACGGTTTCGGCCATCGACGGCGATATCACCAAGGTAGGGGACAAGTACCATCTTTTCTACGTGGCGCACGACGGACAGCCGGGTATCAAACAGGCTGTTTCCGACCGCATCAACGGAGACTACGAATACGATCCGCGTTGGTACGACTTTGAACCGAAATCTTGCGAGGCACCCACAGTTTGGAAACGCCTCGGAGAGGACAAATGGGTGCTGATGTACGACGTATATAGCATCACGCCGCACAATTTCGCCTTTACCGAAACTTCGGACTTCATCACGTTCAAGAATCTGGGACGTTTCAACGAAGGCGTAATGAAATCCACAAATTTCAACGCGCCCAAGCATGGGGCTGTGGTACATCTGACCGTAGAAGAGGCCGACAAGCTTGAAACTTACTGGCAGAAGAACAAACGGAAATATGTCTCCACGGCATCCATACAGAAAAATCCCCTGTTCTCCGGTTATTACGCAGACCCGGAAGTGCTGTATTCCGAACAGACTAAGAAATATTACATTTATCCCACGACGGACGGTATTCCGAATTGGGGCGGCACGAGTTTCAAGGCTTTCTCGTCTGCCGACTTGAAGACTTGGAAAGAAGAACGTGTCGTTTTGGACCTGAGAAACGTGTCTTGGGCGAAAAAGAACGCATGGGCGCCTTGCATCATAGAGAAAAAGCAGACAGACGGCAGTTACAAATATTACTTTTACTATACGGCAGAACGGCAAATCGGAGTGGCTGTTGGCGACCGTCCGGAAGGACCGTTCCGTGATAGCGGAAAACCGTTGATAAGCCGCGAACGACCCAGCGGAATGAAACGCGGGCAGAACATCGACCCGGACGTTTTCACTGACCCCGTGAGCGGCAAGACTTATTTGTACTGGGGCAACTATTACATGGCCGTGTGTGAACTCAATGACGACATGGTATCCGTCAAACCGAACACCACGAAGATACTCATCGACAACGACCGGCATTACAGTGAAGCCCCCTATGTATTCTACCGCGACGGTTACTATTATTTCACATGGTCTAAAAACGATACGCGGAGCGCGGACTACGAAGTCCGTTACGTACGCTCCAAGTCTCCTGTCGGCCCGATTGACCCGTCGGAAAGCCGGGTGGTAGTCTGCAAAAAGCCCGATCAGGGCATCTACGCCACAGGCCACCAGTCATTCCTGCAGGTGCCCGGCACAGACGAATGGTACGTCGTCTACCATCGCTTCAAGTTCCCCGACGGCATCACGATGGGGCGTGAAGCGGGTTATCACCGCGAAGTCTGCATGGATCGCGTGGTTTTTAATGAAGACGGCACAATAAAACAAGTCATTCCAAGTCTATAATTAAAGATTGTACCATGTACATTCATAAACAGAATCGACATACGATGAAACGAATATTATTGGGAATATTAGGCGTATGCGCATGTCATGCCTATGCACAAACCTTCAAAGAGTGGCAGGACCCTGAAATCAATGCCGTCAACCGTGTCCCCATGCACGCCGATTTTTTTGCCTACGAAAGTACGGAACTGGCGGCAAAAGGAATGAAAGAACTTTCCGAGAACTTCATGAGCCTGAACGGGAACTGGAAATTCAACTGGGTGGAACATGCGGACGCACGTCCGGAAGGCTTCTGGAAAACGGGGTTCAACGACAAGGGTTGGGTAGATTTCCCGGTTCCGGGCGTGTGGGAACTGAACGGTTATGATGTCCCGGTGTATGCGGGAATAGATTTCGGATGGAAAGGCTATGAAGGACGCACGTTCAAGAAGCCGCCCCATGTCCCGGTGGAAAACAACCACGTAGGTTCCTACCGCCGTGAAGTGGTGATTCCTTCAGACTGGAAAGGAAAAGACATCATCGCCCATTTCGGTGCCGTGTCTTCCAACATGTACCTATGGGTCAACGGAAAGTTTGTGGGTTACAGCGAGGACAGCAAGATGGCAGCGGAATTCGACCTGACCCCTTACCTGAAACCGGGGCAAAAGAACCTGATAGCCTTCCAAGTGTTCCGTTGGTGCGACGGCAGCTACTTGGAGGACCAGGATTTCTTCCGTTACAGCGGCGTATCACGCGACTGTTACCTCTACGTGCGCCACACCAAGCGGATAGAAGACCTTCGGGTCACTCCCGGCTTGGACGACCGGTACCAGGACGGGACATTGGATGTCCGTCTGGACGTGAAAGGCAAAGCCCATGTTGCGCTTGAATTGCTTGATGCCAACGGGGAAACCGTTTGCACGGAAGAGGTCGGGGGAACAGGAAACCGGTCTGTGACCATGCCGGTGAAGAACCCGCATAAATGGACGGCAGAGACTCCTTACCTTTACACCCTCAGGGTCACACTGAAGGACGGCAGCACCATCCGTGAAGTCATACCCGTAAAAGTGGGATTCCGGAAAATCGAAATCAAGGACAGCCAGCTTTTGGTGAACGGGCAGCCCGTGCTCATCAAAGGAGTAAACCGTCATGAGATGGATCCCGACGGAGGTTCGTATGTTACCCGCGAGAGGATGCTCCAAGACATACAACTCATGAAGAAATTCAATGTCAATGCCGTGCGGACTTGCCACTATCCGGACGACCCCTATTGGTATGAGCTGTGCGACCGTTACGGCCTTTATCTTGTGGCCGAAGCCAATTTGGAGAGCCACGGCATGGGATTCAAGGAAACCACGTTGGCCAAAGAACCGAGCTACAAGAAAGCACATCTGGAACGCAACCAACGCAACGTGCAGTGCAATTTCAACCATCCGAGTATCATCCTGTGGTCGTTGGGTAACGAGTGCGGCAACGGTTCGAACTTCGAGGCCTGTTACGATTGGGTCAAACAAGAAGACCCCAGTCGCTTCGTCCACTTTGAACAGGCTTACGACACCGGTTCCACCACCGATGTCTACTGCCCGATGTATCCCACTTATTCCCGTTGCATCAAATATTGCGAGGACGAGAGCAAACAGAAACCTTTCATCATGTGCGAATATGCCCATGCCATGGGCAACGCTTTGGGCGACTTCAACATCTATTGGAACCTGATCCGGAAATATCCCAAGTTCCAAGGCGGTTTCATTTGGGACTGGGTGGACCAGTCGCCCAGATGGACAGGTCGCAACGGGGAAATGATATACGGTTACGACGGGGATTTCGATGATTATAAGACGAAAGATGACAACTACATGGACAACGGCCTGTTCGGCCCCGACCGTGTGCCGAACCCGCATAGCCATGAAGTGAGGTACTTCTACCAGAACATCTGGACCACGCCCGGAGATTTGTCGAAAGGCGAAATCAAGATATACAACGAGAATTTCTTCCGCGACCTTTCGGCATACGTCATGGAGTGGGACGTGCTGAAAAACGGGAAAGTCGTGCGCAGCGGAACGGTGGAACGGATAGATTGCCAACCGCAACAAACCGTCACGATGAACTTGGACTGGGGAAAAACTGACGGGGAAGGCGAATGGTTGCTCAACGTGAGATACCTGCAACGGGACAGGGAAGGAATTCTTCCGGCACGCCACGTGGTGGCCAAGGCACAAATTGAACTCCGGCCTTATCAGGCACTGGACATGGTGTTGAAGAACGAAAGCCTGCGTTACATTCCGGATGCCGTCCCACAAGTCAACGACCGTAATCTTGCCCATCTGATTATCACGGGAGAGGACTTCCGGATACGTTTCAACAAGATGACCGGATACATGGAACGTTATGCTGTAGACGGGACAGAGTTCATCCGGAAAGGCGATGCGCTGACCCCGAACTTCTGGCGCGCCCCGACCGACAATGACTACGGTGCCAAACTGCAACAAAAATACGCGGCTTGGAAAAATCCCGACCTGCATCTCACGTCTTTAAAACACGAAACGAAAGACGGACAGGTTGTCGTGTCGGCAGAATACGACATGAGAAACGTGTCGGCCAAACTTTACCTGACCTATACCATCAACAACCGAGGAGCCGTAAGGGTCAACCAAAAGATGGTGGCCGACAAGGGAAAAAAGGTTTCGGAGATGTTCCGCTTCGGCATGCAGTTAGTCATGCCCAAGGATTTTGAATACGTGTCTTACTACGGTCGCGGGCCGGTGGAGAATTACAGCAACCGCAACCACAGTACGGACCTTGGCATTTATCACCAGACCGTAGACGAGCAGTTCTATCCCTACATCCGTCCGCAAGAGACTGGCACGAAAACAGACATCCGTTGGTGGAAAGTCCTCGACGTGAAAGGCACGGGGTTGCAGTTCGTGGCCGATGCTCCGTTCTCGGCTTCCTCCCTGCACTACACCATCGAATCGTTGGACGAAGGGCCGGTGAAGAAACAAGGCCATTCGCAGGAAGTGGAAAAGGCAGACCTGACCAACGTGCTGATAGACAAGGTGCAGATGGGATTGGCTTGTATCGACAGTTGGAGTGCCATGCCCGAACCGGAATTCCGCCTGCCGTATGGAGATTATGATTTCACTTTCATCATGACTCCTGTTACCCACAGCTATCCTTTATATTAAGAAGAAAAATATCATAATGTGCAGTCAACATGAATTTTAATAATATTTATTTAAGTATTGCTTTTGTCAATCTTTTTGTTGTCCCTACGTGGGCGGCACAACCGGACTCCGTGTATGTTTTTCCGTATCCTACGGTGAACGACAACGGGCGGCGCGGCATGCAACTTGTATGGAGCACGGATCGCGAGCAATGGCACGACGTGGCCGAAGGCATGGTGTTCCTGAAATGCGACTTCGGTCCTTGGAAACATGTGTACCGCCCGCAGTTGGTACAGGATCGGACGGACGGGCGGTGGCATTGCTTCTGGGATTTGACCCCGGACGGCAGCGCGATGGGCAGTTCTTCTTCAACAGACTTGATACGGTGGAAACCTCAAGAGTTTTTCATGGCAGACGAGAAATCGCGCCATGAGGTGAAAAACGCACGTATGCCGGTGGCAGACACCGTGCAAGTGGGCGACAAGACTATCGCGGGATTTGCACTGAAGGTGCCGTACGGCATAGTGAAAGGATTGGAACGGCATGGCGTATATCGTTCTGCCCTCAACGCCCAACGCGGGGAACGTGCAGAACATGACGCGGCCCGGTTTGCCGGACTGCAAACGGTCAGTGCGCGGATTACCGTGGACGAAGGCCGGGCAAAGCCCATCAGTGAGGACTTGATTGGTGTGTTCTTTGAAGACTTGAATTATGCAGCCGACGGTGGACTGTATGCCGAACTGGTGCAGAACCGGGATTTCGAGTACTCCGAAACCGATGGTAACAAGGACAAGAGCTGGAACAGCCGCTACGCATGGAGCGTGGAAGGCAAGGGCATGACATTTGACGTGTCCACGGAACAGCCCGTTCATCCCAACAATCCCCATTACGCCGTGCTCGACGTGGCGCAGCCCGGCGGCAGCTTCACAAATACGGGATTCGACGGCATTGCGGTGAAGGAAGGCGAGAAGTACGACTTTTCGCTTTTCGCCCGTACGCCGGACGGAAAGGGAGGCGGAAAGTCCGTGGTACGTCTGGTCGACCCACAGGGAAAGACCGTGGCCGAGACCACCGTCAAGTTGTCCTCCAAAACCTGGAAAAAACGGGAAGCCGTGCTGAAAGCCACGGCCACCGTCGCGCAGGCCCGGCTCGTCATCATCCCGCAGTCTGCCGGACGGTATGCCCTCGACATGATTTCACTGTTTCCACAAAAGACGTTCAAGGGACGGAAGAACGGACTTCGCGCCGACCTGGCTCTGGCCATTGCCGACATCCGTCCGCGCTTCGTCCGCTTCCCCGGTGGATGCTTGGCCCATGGGGACGGGGTGGACAACATCTATCATTGGAAAGAAACCATCGGCCCGTTGGAAGCCCGCAAGCCTGCGGCCAACATCTGGCGCTACCACCAGACGCGCGGTTTGGGCTACTTCGAGTATTTCCAGTTCTGCGAGGACATCGGTGCCGAACCGTTACCGGTCGTGGCGGCAGGCGTGCCCTGCCAGAACTCAGGCATCGGAGGGCCGAGCCATCATTCCAAGGACATTGTGACGAGCCTTGGACAGCAGGGCGGTATCCCGATGGAAGAGATGGGGCAATATGTGCAGGACGTGTTGGACTTGATAGAATACGCCAACGGCGATGTCAAGACCACACGATGGGGACGCGAACGGGCCAAGGCCGGACATCCCGAACCGTTCAACCTGAAATATATAGGTTTGGGCAACGAAGACCTCATCAGCCGCGTGTTTACGGAACGGTTTACGATGATTTATGAGGCCATCCGGGAGAAATATCCCGAAATCACGGTCATCGGTACGACGGGACCTTTCAGCGAAGGCACGGACTATGAGGAAGGATGGGCCTTGGCCGACCGCTTGAAGTTGCCCATGGTGGACGAGCATAATTACAACACGCCGGGATGGTTCATTTACAACCAAGATTACTACGACCACTACGACCGCAACAAGTCCAAGGTCTATCTGGGAGAGTATGCGGCCCATGCCCCGGGACGGCCGAGCAATATCGAAACGGCCTTGGCGGCTGCCTTGTTCCTGACTTCGGTGGAGCGCAACGGCGATGTGGTGAGCATGACATCATACGCTCCGCTCTTGGCCAAGGAGGGGCATACGCAGTGGAGGCCGGACTTGATTTACTTCAACAACACGGAAGTGAAACCCACTGTGGACTACTACGTGCAAAAGATGTACGGGCAGAACGCCGGAAGCGAATACCTGCCCTCCACGCTGACGGTGGACAACCGGAGGCATGATGTGCGCAGCCGCGTGGGCGTTTCCGTGGTGAAAGACGGCGAAAGCGGTGACCTTGTCGTGAAATTGGTGAACCTGCTTCCGGTGGCGGTCAAGGCGGATGTGGAAATCCCGTCGTTGGCAGGTCGGCAAGCCGAGGGGCAGCGGACAGTCCTTGCGGGCCGTCCGTCCGATACGGATGCCGTACCGGTGGAAAGCGCAATGGAAATAGGGGAGAAGTTCCCCTACGAAATGCCGGCCTATTCCTTCACGGTTATCAGGATAAAACGTTGACTTTTGTCAATCTGTCACTTCCACCCTCACGAGAATAGCGTATTTGCTCTTAGGCTCTAAGCCGGAAACAAATACGCTATTCTCGTGAGGATGGAATTTTAATATTTTGTAAGCATAGACTTGTTTTCACATTCTTTTTGTCCGGCTACAAGGAATGAAGTACGGAAGAAAACAGTTGGCCTGTTAGCCGGACGCGAATCTCCGGAACATTCTGATTCCGTTTTTGCGAGACGTATTTTCTTCAGTTAGCGTCTGAAGAACCCCTCAAAGGGCATTTTCCAACCGTTTTCAGCCTCCGGATTCCCCTTTTGGAAGAGTATGGATGCACAATATGCTGAGAATGAAAAATCGCTTTCAGCCGAACGATTTACCGTTCGGCTGAGAAAAAAGCACGAATATGCAGGATTTATGCCATAATATTGTATTTATACCGTATAAATATGCGGAAAAAAGACCTGAAAAGTCCTTTTTCCCTTCTTCTTGAAATAGGAGGATTCCGGAAAAACTGTCTTTTTGATAGCTTAAAGTCCTCTAAAACGTACAAATGTAAGTTTCTCCATACGCTTCACCCATATCTGAAGTATTCCTTTCGCAACTGCGCCTTAATATCCTTGCGCGCCAACAAGATATGCTGTTCCACCGTACGCTTGGAGACAGACAATTCACGGGCTATCTCGGAAAGGGTGAGGTTTTCAAAAAAAGACAGGCAATACACCTTACGCCGCTTTTCCGGCAGGGCAAACACCAAACGGTCGAACATCAGTTTCAATTCCTTGAAAGAGACTTTTTCCTCCGTCGTGTCTTGCAGGGACTCTTGCGTGTAAAGCAGTTCGCCATACACGTCATCTTCCTTGCGGTATCTTCGCTGTCGGTCGGTTATCAGGTTACGTGCCGTCTTGTACGTCAAAGTCAGTACGGCCTCAGGATGTATGAAGTCCTTGTGGCTCCATAATCTTTCAAACACATCCTGCACCAAGTCTTCCGCCTCGTCGGGGCGGTCGATGCGGGATGCGATATAATGCTTCAAAGCCTCCTTTTGCCGTACGTAACACGCGGCCAGTCCTTTTTCGTCGTTTTTTGCTTCCATGGCACATCGTTTGATTTCTACCACAAAAGTAGCCTAACGGCAGGCGAGGGGATGGGATGATTTCATCCGATTGTTACGTCATTTTACGCCTTTCCTTCTTTTTCCCTGAACTGTGTCGGTGTCATGCCGAACTCTTCCTTGAAATGCAGGTTGAAATACTTGATGGTGTTGAATCCCGTGAGGTCGGCTATCTCATTCACGCTGCATCCGGTGGTCTTCAACAGTTGGGCTGCCCGTTTCAATCGGACGGAGCGGATGAACTGCAAGGGGGTCATGCCTACGATAGACTGTACCTTGCGGTTCAACTGGGTCTTGCTCATCCCCACGTCCAAGCTCAGGTCGCCTATGGAATATTCCGGATTGCTGATGTTCTTCTTGACGGACTCCAATGCCTTTTCCATCAGCTTCTCGTCTACCGGAGTCGTGGTGATGGCCTCGAAAGACACGTCGATGGACTTGCGGAACATCTTTTGCCGCCGTTCTTTCTGCTCGATGAGTTGGCGGATGCGCACTTGCAGCATTTCCCAGTTGAACGGTTTCGAGATATAAGAATCCGCCCCTGCTTCGTATCCCCCGATGCGCGAATCATCGGAGCTGCGGGCCGTAAGCAGGATGAACGGGATATGTGAGGTCTGTATGTCGCCTTTCAGCCTGCGGCACAGTTCCATGCCGTCCATGCGGGGCATCATCAGGTCGGACACAATCAAGTCCGGCAACTCCGTCCGTGCCGCCTGTTCGCCCTCCACGCCGTCTCGCGCTTCCACCACACAAAAGTCCTTTTGCAGTTGCTCCACCAGGAAATGACGGAATTCGTCGTGGTCCTCCACCACCAGAATCTTCTTCCTTCCCGTCTCCGTGGGCGGCATGTCGTGGATTTCGCTCTCTTCGTCCCGGTATTCCGCCTTTTCTTCTGCCGCAGGTGCCGCCCCTCCGCCATGCAGGTCGGTCGGGATATACAGGGTGAAGGCCGTGCCTTCTCCCGTCCGACTTTCCACCGTGACCTTTCCTTCATGCAGTTTGGCGTACTCGCGCACCAGATGGAGACCTATGCCGCTGCCTTGCCCGGCCGGTTGTCCCTCCGTGGCTGTCTGATAGAAACGGTCGAAAACGAAGGGCAAATCCTTTTCCGCAATGCCGCATCCGGTGTCTTCCACCCTGACCGCCGCATACGGCCGTCCGTCTTCCGATACCTTCTCCAGCGTGACCCGTACCTGTCCGTGCGCGGAGGTGAATTTGAAGGCATTGGAAAGCAGGTTGTTGAGCATCTTATACATCTTGTCGGAATCGTAATTCATGAAAAGACGTTCCACCTTAGGCTCGAAGGAAAGTTCTATCTCACGGCTTGCCGCCAAGTCGGTGAACTGCCTGACAGCTTCTTCCAAGAAAAAGACCATGTCGTTCATCTTCAACCTGAGACGCTCGCCCTTCATTTCCAATTTACGGAAATCGAGCAACTGGTTCACCAGACTGAGCAGACGGCGCGCATTATTGTAAATAGGTTCCAACTTCTTTTTCAGCTCCGGTTCGCCCGTATCGTGGATGAGTGCCCCCAAAGGCGTAAGAATCAAGGTGAGGGGAGTGCGGAACTCATGGCTGATGTTCGTGAAGAAGCGGAACTTCATCTGGTCGAGCTCTTCGCGCTGTTTCCGTTCGTTAGCTTCTTGAGCCATCCGGATTTTGAGCTGTGCCCGCCTCCGGAACCTTCTCCACGACCAAACCATCAAACCGGCAGCCAGCACGACGTACACCGCGATGGCCCATGCCGTCGCCCAGAACGGGGGCGCAATGACGATGGTGATTTCGGCCGGTGTCTTCCCCCAAATCTTGTCTCCGTTGGCGGTATAGGCCACGAATTTGTACTCACCGGGCTGCAATCCGGTATAGGTGGCGCGTCCGCTCCCGTTGGCCACCACTTCGTTCCACTCTTTGTCGTAGTTCATCAGTTTATACTTATAGTAAGTGTGCGAAGGGTTGACGTAATTCAGACCTGAAAATTCTATCATAATGAAGTTTTCGTCGTGACGGAGCCGGACTTCTGAAGTTTGGTCTGCGGTCTGTGTCAGAATCACATGCCCGTTGTACGTTTCGTTCACTTTCAACGGGTGGTTGAACAGATAGAAACGGGTGAAGACGGGATGGTTGTCGCTCCGGTCGTACCGGATTTCCGAAGGATTGAAATAATTGAATCCATGCGCTCCACCGAAAAACAAGAGGCCTGAGCGGGTTTTCAAAGCCGCATTCTCATAAAACTTTCCGCCTTGCAACCCGTCGGTTTCCCCATAACTCACCACGGAAAAACCTTTGCCGCTACGGTCATCACGGGATGCGATTTTGCAAAGCCCGTTCAACGTGGATGCCCATACCGTCCCTTCGTTGTCCTCCAACAAAGCCGTGACGGCATTGTTGGGCAATCCGTCGGACTCGGTCAGTACCGTGGCCTCCTTGTGGCGAGGGTCAAACACCAAGATGCCGTCTTCCGTCCCGAACCATTCCACGCCGTGGCGGTCTTTCAGCATGCAGAAATATTTGGTGTCGGCATACCGCTGTTCTTTCAGAAAGTCCGGAATCCACACGCTGTCTTTCTGCGTGTCGTAATAGTAGATGCCGCTGTTGCCCAAAGCGGCGAACGTATGGCCGTCCACCGGATAGAAGGCATGAACCACGGCGTATGAACGGAGTTCGGGATGACGGTCGTGCAACATATAGGCAATCTTTCCCGTGGCCGGATCGAAACGTCCGACCCCGCCGGTCACACTGGCCCAATAACGGCCTTCGCTGTCTTCGTACAAAGCACGGGATATGTTCTGGTTAGGGTCTTGTTCCCAATTCACCGTAGAACGGAGAAGGTTGCGGACCTGTCCGTCCTCAATGCAATAAAAACCGTGTAGGAAGGTGCCCACCCATATACGTCCGCCCTTGTCCTTAAAGACGGAAAGGCAAATGTCATTCGGTTCGGCCTTGAACATTTGCTCCATTTCACCGGTGGACGGACGGAAACGGAAGAGTCCGAAGGCACCTCCGACAAGTATATTCCCGTCGACATCCTCCAAAAAGCACCGGATGCTCTCGTTGGTAACGGACGAATACCGCTTCACCGTGTGGCCGAGAGAGAACTTCTGCATGCTGGGATGGTAATAACACAAACCCTGAAAGAGGGTGCCCACCCATATACCCCCGTTCCGGTCGGAAAATACCGTATAAATATCGTTTTCCAATGTCCCGCCGTCGGTCAGTTCCAATGTCGGGAGCGTGGTCACCTTGAACGTCCGGGCATCGATGATACGGAGGCCGGATTTGGACGTGCCGACCCATACGTTGCCGTCCTTGTCCAAATCCATGCACGTGAAGAAATTGGAAAGACCACTGATGCCGCACGCCTCCCTCCAGGTACGTTCCATACGGTTGTAGAAAAACAGCCCGTTATTATACATCAGCCAGATGTTTCCTTGGGCATCCGGATGCAAGTATATGCGGTCGGTAAGCTGGTTGATGACATGCAGGAAACGTGTCTCTTGCGATACAAACTCGGCCGAAGAGTAGTCCCAGTAGCGAATCAGTCCGCTTTCATATACAATCCAACAGAGGTTCTTGTATTGCGTCATTTCCACCGGAACACCGTATTTCCGGGTAAATTCACTGCCACCATCCTCAATGGTGCGCAAACGCCCCTGTTCCACGTCGTAGAAGGAGACGGTATTGTCTTCGGTCACGAACCAATAATTCTTGTAATCGTCTACGAACAGGTTCTTCAGCCGCCGGTTTATCCCCATGGACGCCAATACCTCGGAGACGGAATAATCATATTGCCCGCTCTTCATGTCGAGCAAAAGCAGGTAGCCCAACTCTTTGAGCCACATCCGTCCTTCGCGGTCGTAATACTCTTTGGGCGGACGGTCGTATGCCCAAGTGTATTTACGCTGCTTGTCGTACGGGAACCGATCGAACGTGGCACCGTTGTAAATGTTCAGGATGAAACCGGTCTTGATGGCGATACAACCTTCTTCCGTCATCGTCAGGCTGCGGATCTGTCCGTCCGAAAGTCCGTCCGAAGCATCGATAAGGCGGAATTTGTATTGACGGTCTTGTGCGTAGAGGCACGAGGCAAAAAACAGGAACAGTGTCGGAACGATGAACCATAAGGCTTGGAAATTGACTTTTAGTTTTACGGTATCCATGGTTTTTCTTTCAAATAACGAATGATGATTAGACAAAGATAGGCAATCGGCATCATTTGACGTAGGATATTTTGGTTCAAAATATAGGTCGTTTTGTTGCATCGTACTGAATCAGCCGTCTTTTTCGGACATTTTCCCATACGCCGTGGCTGAAAATCAGCCTTCAGTAGCATTTGGTTCAGAACGACGTAAAAGATGCTTTTTTTCATCCGCCCCCGTACGGTATTTACCTGCTAACTTTGCCGCTGTCCATCAAAAACATTTACCATGAAGAAAAGATACTTGATAGTCGTGACGCTGTGCAGTTCGTTATGGCTGAATGCACAAAACTTCATCCATCCCGGCATGTTGCATACGCAGGCCGACCTGGACCGGACAAAAGCCAAGGTAGAAGCCGGCGAGGAGCCTTGGGCTTCCGCTTACAGGAAACTGCAGACCAGCCCGCATGTCAATTTGGACTGGAAGGCTGCTCCGGTCGAGAAAATCGTACGCGGAGGCCGGACGATTTGGGAACCCGACCCGGACAATTACCAGTTGGCTTACCGGGATGCCGCCACAGCTTACCAATGTGCGTTGGTCTGGCACATATCCGGCAATAAGGCGTATGCGGACAAGTCCGTCCAAATCCTTAATGCTTGGGCCAAGACCTGCAAGAAGGTGAGCGGAGACACGAATGCCTGTCTGGCATACGGGCTGTATGGCTACCAGTTTGCCAACGCTGCCGAACTGATGCGAGACTATCCGGGATGGGACGACACGGACTTCGGACGATTCAAAGAATGGATGCTGAAAGTGTGGTACCACGGGGTAATCGGTTTCCTGCAAGGACGCAACGGGACACAAGACGACCATTATTGGTCGAATTGGGGCTTGTGCAACGTGCTGTGTGCGATGAGCATCGGTATCTTGTGCGACGATGTCTTCATCTACAACCAAGCTACGGAGTATTATAAGTATATGGAAGACCACCGTTATGGCGAATCGCTGCATCATTTGGTCTGGAAACTTCATCCGGACGAACGCGGCCCTTTCGGCTATTTCGGGCAGATGCAGGAATCCAACCGCGACCAAGGGCATGCCGCCATGGCGCTTGCGTTGGCCGCAGACCTTTGCGGCACGGGGCGAAACCAAGGCGATGACTTTTATGCCCTGAAGGACGACCGTATCGTATGTGGGTTTGAATACGTCAACGCCTATAATTCCGGAGTGGACGACTTGCCGAACAGTCCTTATACGAATTGCGACGGGACTTTCATGAGAATGGGAGACGGAGGACGGGGAACCAACCGTCCGGCTCAAGCCCGTATCGTGAATTACTATGAAAACATACGGGGCATAGAGGTGCCTTACTCCAGAAAGATGCTCGAAATGAACGAAAACGGTATAGACGCAGGAGGCGGATTCGGCGGAGGGAACAGCGGCGGATACGACCATTTGGGTTTCAGTACCCTGATGTGTACGCTCGACCCGTTGGAGGACAAGACTAAAGTCCCCACGGTCCTGAGTGGAAAAATCGCGTATGAAGGCCGTGAAATCAACCGGCCTGACGTGAACTGTATTCCCAAAGGGGCGACCGTGACCCTGACGGCCCTATTGCCGGACGGAGAAACGGATACCGGCAAATGGGCATGGGACGATGAGCCGTCATGCACTTCGGCCACACGTGACATCGTGCTGGACACTTCGCGTACCTTCCGTGTGCATTACACCAACGAAAAAGGCGTGAGCAACACGCAGTTGTTCGCCCTTCATGTGGAAGGGGAGGGATGGACCGGTAACTTTACTCCTTATTATAAAATGAACGGCACGACGGGAACAGACACGTTGATTTACGTGAGGAAATATGATGAACAGACATTTGGGATGGAGTATATCGATACGCCCGTGCGTGAATGGAAGTGGGAAAAAAGTACCAATGGGCAGAATTGGAATGCACTGAGCCACAACGAAAATCTGATGACGCTGCCGAGCGTTTCATCGAATGCTTATTACCGGGTAACAATGACCAATCAGGCCGGTGCCCGATTACAACAAACGTTCCGCGTGGAGGTGTCGGAAATAGACCCGTTCATTGCGTATGGCGACGATAAAAACTATAGCGGGACGACCTTGGCCGTGCCACGCCACACAGCCGTGTCTTTGTACGCCTCGCCGAACTCCCTGCTCGCCCAGTCTGCCAACTCCACGCGCATTTACAAGTGGATACTCGACAAAGACACCATACAAGCCGACACATTGACTTTCCACCTGAACGATTTGGGCGGAAAAGTGGCCGACCTGAACGATACCTTGTGTGTCGGAGTGTTGGACACCTGCATGGAATACACGTTGATGTTCCACCGCGTTTCACAAACAGGCTCGAAAACCGAAACCGTTTTGCATTTCAACCTGCCTGTATATGAGATCAATACGCTCGAACCGCAAGTAAAAGACAGTTTTTATATTAAAGACCCGCAAACCGGGCGGTACTTGAGGAATACGGATGCCACGTTCACCGGTCTGGACGAAACCGACGACCGCTCTTTTTTGTGGAGGATACGTCCCATGCCGCTTTATGGCGACCGTTACATGTTTGTCAGCCAAACGGATAACAATAAACATTTGTCTGACGAAGGGACACTGACTACAAAGAACGATTATTCCAAACATTCCTTCAATCTCTTCCGCAAATATTCGGATGAAGACCTGTACGCCATCGGTCTTTCTTCTTCCGCAGGCTCAGGTTTTCTCGAAACCGATGCCGGCAATCCGGCTTTAAGCGTAACGACGAGAAGCGTGTTTTCAGAATTTCCTTTCGCCATCATCCGAAAAGTACAACCGGACGACCCTGATGGCATCAAAGACCGTCGGAACGAAACAGAGTATACCATAAATCCCATCGTCAGCTATTCCTGCCACGGACAGGAGTTGTACCTGAAGAGCAAAGAAGCCGGGATATTACGTATCTATTCGTTATCCGGTGTGCTTCTGCAAACGGAGACCTGCGGAATGGGGGACAATCATATACGTCTCACCTCTCGGAACAAAGGGATATGTATCGGATTATACGCTACTTCTACGGGCAAACGCCAGTCCATTAAAATTACAAGAAATAGCGTCATATAGAAAAATTGTTCATAAGTTGTCCGCATCAAACTGATACGGTAGGTATGAGTTTTTCCCCTAAGGTAGAGATTGTTTTCAGATAATAATGACAAAAAACGACCGATTCCCTTATGAACATATATAAAGAAAGAGACCTGCGCAATGGATGCGCAGGTCTCTTTCTTTATGTATTGCAATCAAACGGATTCGAATCATTCTTCAATGGCCGCCTGCGCCGCAGCAAGACGGGCGATAGGCACGCGGAAAGGAGAACAAGAAGCATAGTCCATTCCTATCTTAGCGCAGAATTTCACAGAAGAAGGTTCACCGCCATGCTCTCCGCAAATGCCGGTACGGATATTCGGGCGTACGCTACGTCCCTTTTCCACTGCCATCTTAATGAGTTGGCCTACACCGTTCTGGTCCAACACTTGGAAGGGATCCACCGCCAGAATCTTCTTTTCCAGATACACCGGCAAGAAACTGGCAATATCATCACGCGAGTAACCGAATGTCATCTGTGTCAAATCGTTCGTTCCGAAAGAGAAGTACTCGGCTTCCGAAGCGATACGGTTGGCTGTCAGGGCCGCACGAGGAGTCTCTATCATAGTGCCGATTTCAAACTCCACTTCGATACCCTCTTCGGCGAAAACTTCCTTAGCCGTAGCCAAAATGACTTCTTTCTGCTGTTTCAATTCGTAAAGAATACCTACCAACGGTACCATGATTTCTGGTTTCGGGTCCTTACCTTCTTTCTTCAACTCGCAGGCTGCACCCAAAATGGCACGGGTCTGCATTTCGGTTATTTCCGGGAAAGTAATCCCCAAACGGCACCCACGATGACCCAACATCGGATTGTTCTCGGCAAGGCTTTCCACACGTTTCTGGATTTCTTCCACACTGACACCCATCTCATCGGCCATCTTCTGTTGTCCCTTCAAGTCATGGGGGACAAATTCATGGAGTGGGGGGTCGAGCAAACGAATGTTCACCGGACAGCCATCCATAGCTTCAAGAATACCCTTAAAGTCGCTCTTCTGATAAGGAAGCAGTTTGGCCAAAGCTTTTTTACGGCCTTCCACGCTATCGGCCAGAATCATCTCACGCATGGCCACAATCTTCTGGTCTTCAAAGAACATGTGTTCCGTACGGGTCAAACCGATACCCTTTGCTCCGAAAGAACGAGCCACTTGTGCATCGTGGGGCGTGTCGGCATTCGTCCGTACCTGAAGCTTCGTATATTTGTCACACAAATCCATCAGAGCCTTAAAGTCACCAGACAGCTCAGCCGCTTTCGTCGGTATTTCTCCGGCATAAACTTGTCCCGTAGAACCGTTCAAGGAGATGTAATCACCTTCTTTATATACAACGCCTTCAATCTCCACAGTCTTGTTCTTGTAGTTCACATTGATGGCACCGGCACCGGACACACAACATTTACCCATACCACGAGCTACCACAGCAGCATGGGAGGTCATGCCTCCACGGGCGGTGAGGATACCTTCGGCTGCCGACATGCCGGCCAAATCTTCGGGAGAGGTCTCGATACGTACCATAACCACCCGATGGCCGTCCTCACGCCATTTCTGGGCATCGTCTGCGTGGAACACGATTTGTCCGCATGCCGCACCCGGAGAAGCCGGCAAACCTTGCGTAATCACCTTGGCTTTCTTCAACGCATCCTTATCGAACACAGGATGGAGAAGCTCATCCAGTTTTTGAGGTTCACAACGTTTCAATGCCGTTTTTTCGTCTATCAATCCTTCACGTACCAAGTCCATGGCAATCTTCACCATGGCCGTACCGGTACGTTTGCCGTTGCGCGTCTGCAAGAACCAAAGTTTGCCTTCCTGGACCGTGAACTCCATATCCTGCATATCGCGATAGTGGTTTTCCAATTTAGCCTGAATGGCATCAAGTTCTTTATAAATCTCAGGCATAGCCTCTTCCATCGAAGGATATTTGGCAGCACGTTCCTCTTCCGAGATACCTTGCAGGGCAGCCCAACGGCGTGAACCTTCTATCGTAATTTGCTGAGGTGTACGGATTCCAGCCACAACATCCTCACCTTGTGCATTCACAAGATACTCACCGTTGAACAGATTCTCACCCGTTGCGGCATCGCGGCTAAAACAAACACCCGTAGCCGACGTCTCGCCCATATTGCCGAATACCATAGCCATGACAGAAACAGCCGTACCCCATTCGTCGGGTATGCCCTCCATCTTACGGTAAAGGATAGCACGTTCGTTCATCCAACTGCGGAATACGGCGCAGATGGCTCCCCAGAGTTGCTCCATCGGGTCGGTAGGGAAGTCGTTTCCGGTCCGTTCCTTGATAGCTTTCTTAAAACGAGCCACCAAATCTTTCAACTCATCCACCGACAAATCCTTGTCCAACTCTATCCCGCGAATGGCTTTCACTTCGTCTATGATGGCTTCGAACGGGTCGATATCCTCCTTATTCACCGGTTTCATACCCAACACTACGTCACCGTACATCTGAACAAAACGGCGGTAAGAATCGTACACGAAATGAGGATTGTCCGTCTTGCGCACCATTCCTTCGGCTACTTCATCATTCAAGCCCAAGTTAAGAATGGTGTCCATCATTCCCGGCATGGAAGCCCGGGCACCGGAACGAACCGAAACCAACAACGGATTCTCAGTGCTTCCGAACTTACTGTTCATCAGGTTTTCTACATGGGCTACCGCAGCATTGACCTCAGCTTGGAGTATTTCTACGATTTTCTCTTGCCCTACCTCATAGTATTCATTGCAAACATCAGTTGCAATAGTAAAACCGGGAGGCACAGGTATGCCGATAAGATTCATTTCGGCGAGATTAGCACCTTTGCCACCAAGTCTCTCTCTCATCTGGGCATTGCCCTCAGCCTGCCCGTTTCCAAAAGTATAAACTCTTTTTTCACTCATTTTTCAAAGTTTGTTTTTGAATTAGTTAACAAAATGAATTAATGCAAAACTACTCAAAAAAAATGGGCTGCAAAAGGAAAAACAAGAAAAAATGCAAAAAAAATGCTACTTTTGTTCCCTGAAATCAAAATAAGAAACCCAATAAACTCATCGGATATGACCCGAAAAAGAAAAGAATTCCCTATATTAGAGAATATTACAATTACGGATGTGGCAGCCGAGGGCAAAGCTCTGGCCCGTGTGGACGACATGGTAGTTTTCGTTCCCTTTGTCGTTCCCGGAGATGTGGTCGACCTGAAAATCCAAAAGAAAAAACATCATTATTGCGAAGCGACAGCCGTAAAGTTCCACCAATACTCTCCATTTCGGGCCGTACCTTTCTGCCCGCATTTCGGAGTTTGCGGCGGTTGCAAGTGGCAGTGTCTCCCATATAAAGAGCAGCTCAAATACAAGCAACAGCAAGTTTTGGATAACCTTACCCGCATCGGTAAGGTAGAACTCAACGGCATACAACCTATATTGGGTTCCGTGAAAACGGAAGAATACCGAAACAAGTTGGAATTCGGCTTTTCAAACAAGAGATGGCTGACACCGGAAGAAATAGCGTCCGGAAACGCATATCCGCAGAACGGAGCCGTAGGATTCCACACCTGCGGTTCGTTCGACAAGATATTACCCATCGAACAATGTCGTCTGATGGACGATATCAATAACCGCATCCGTAACGCCATCCGTGACTACGGATACGAGCATCGGTTGACATTCCACGATCAGCGGGAACATGCCGGATTATTGCGTAACATGATGATCCGCAATTCCAATACGGGCGAATTGATGCTTCTTATGCAGTTCTGCATCACCAACGATACGGAAAAAGCGCAGGCCGAGGCATTGATGGGTTATCTGGCCGAAACATTCCCGGAGATTACCTCTTTATTATACGTAAACAACCTCAAATATAATGATACGATAGGAGACTTGGATGTCATCACGTTTAGGGGAAACGACCACATTTACCTGCAGATGGAAAATCTGAGGTTCAAGGTCGGTCCGAAAAGTTTCTACCAGACCAATACCGACCAGGCGTATGAATTATATAAGGTAGCGCGAGACTTTGCAGGCCTCACCGGTACGGAACTGGTTTACGACTTGTATACCGGAACCGGAACCATCGCCAATTTCGTGGCCGGGAAAGCCCGGAAGGTCATCGGAATAGAATATGTGCCCGAAGCCATTGAGGATGCCAAAATCAATTCACAAATCAACGGAATCGGCAATACCCTGTTTTTCGCCGGTGACATGAAGGACATCCTGAACAAGGAATTCATCGCGGCACACGGCCAACCGGACGTAATCATCACGGACCCTCCAAGAGCCGGCATGCACAAAGACGTCATAGAGACTATCTTATTTGCCGCACCTCATCGCATCGTCTACGTCAGTTGCAATCCGGCCACACAGGCACGTGACCTGGCTTTGTTGGATTCTCAATACAAAATCATGGGAGTACGCCCCGTGGACATGTTCCCACATACGCAGCACGTGGAAAACGTGGTCATGTTGGAAAGAAGAGCGTAAACACAAAAAATGCAGGAAAGGTTTCAAGTTCCAACCTTCCTGCATTTTCTATGTATCAAGATTCGGAGTTATTCCCAAAAGAACTTCTCCACCACTGCGGCCACACCGTCCTCCTCATTCGAGAGAGTAACATAGTCTGCGGCTTTTTTTACGACATCCTGCGCATTAGCCATGGCTATTCCCAGACCTGCAAACTGTATCATGGATAAGTCGTTGAATCCGTCGCCCACAGCCACCATTTCTTCCGGCTTCATGCCCAACTCGTCCAATAGGACGGCAAGGCTTCGCGCCTTGTCGATACCATTGGGCACCAATTCCAGGAAAAACGGTTCGGAGCGGAATACATTCATCTGCCCTTCCAAATCTTGCTTCATCTTTTGCTCCAGTACGGACAACGGTTCGGGGTCGCCCACAATCAGGCACTTCGGGACAGGAAAATCGAACACTTCCAGAAAATTCGGCACAGTAATACTGGGCATCCTGTTCAGAAAAGCCTCATGCTGCACGTACGGATTCCCCGCGTCTTCCGATACGATGTATTCGTCCTTGTAGCTCAATATTACGAAACCGTTCTTTTTCGCGCATTCATATAAATAAGGATATACTTTCGGGTCGAGTTCATTCTCATACATCATCTTCTTGGTTTTCCAATCAATGATTTGCCCTCCGTTGTAGGACAGGATATAACCCTCGAAGTCCCCGAGGCGCAGTTCTTCGGCCAATGGGGCGATGCCGTAGGTGGGCCTTCCGGAAGCCAGCACGATTTTCACGCCCGCTTCCTGTGCCCGGATGAGGGTTTCCCTCGTATGCACCGTGATTTCTTTTTTCTTGTTCGTCAAAGTCCCGTCCAAATCCAGGACCAAAATCTTGTATTTCATAAATTCTCAGATTTTCAATGATAATGCAATCCGTTTGCGTTCCTTGTCCACCTGCAGCACGCGCACGTTCACCTGTTGGTGAAGCGAAACGACTTCGTTCGGGTCGCTCACATAGCGGTCGGCCAACTGCGAAATATGCACCAAACCTTTCTCGTGCACCCCGATGTCTACGAAACAACCGAAATTCGTAATATTGGAAATGATGCCCGGCAATACCATCCCTTCCTTCAGGTCGTCCATCGTATGCACATTGGGATCGAAAGAAAAGGCCTTTATTTTGCTGCGCGGGTCGCGCCCCGGTTTGTCCAGCTCGCTCATGATGTCGTTCAGCGTAGGAAGGCCGCAATCCTCCGTCGCATACTGTTCCAACGGAATGCTCCGCCGCAATTCCTTGTTGCGGATGAGTTCTTCCACGGAAGCCCCCGCATCCTTGGCCATCCTTTGCACCAAGGCATAACGTTCGGGATGCACGGCTGTATTGTCCAAAGGATTCTCACCTCCCGGAATGCGCAAGAAACCGGCGCACTGCTCAAAGGCTTTCGCCCCCATGCGCTTCACTTTCATCAAATCTCGCCGGGTGGGGAAGGGACCATTTTCCGTGCGGTAGTCCACGATATTCTGCGCCAGTTGCGGTCCCAACCCCGAAACGTAAGTCAATAGTTGGCAACTCGCAGTATTCAAGTTGACTCCCACGGCATTCACGCAAGACTCTACCGTACGGTTCAACGTTTCCCGCAGTTTCGTCTGGTCCACGTCGTGCTGGTATTGCCCGACACCAATGGATTTCGGGTCTATCTTCACCAATTCCGCCAACGGGTCCATCAACCTGCGTCCGATGGAAACGGCACCGCGCACCGTCACGTCATATTCCGGAAATTCCTCACGGGCGATTTTGGAAGCCGAATAGATGGAAGCCCCGTCTTCACTCACCACGAACGCTTCTACCGGACGGTCGAAACGGACAGATTGCACGAAGCTCTCCGTCTCGCGACTGGCCGTACCGTTCCCTATGGCTATGGCCTGTATGTCGTACTGTTCCACTAATTTCTGCAACTTCCGTTGCGCCTGTGCATATTCATTACGCGGAGGGTGGGGGTATACCGCTTCGTTATGCAACAAATTCCCCTGGGCATCCAAGCATACCACCTTGCATCCCGTACGGAATCCGGGGTCTAAGCCCAACACGCGTTTCTGCCCCAAAGGCGGAGCCAAAAGCAGTTGGTGAAGATTTTGCGCGAAGACCCTGATGGCCTCATCATCGGCTTTTTGTTTGGAAGCGGCTGCAAATTCCGTTTCAATGGAAGGTTTAATCAAACGCTTATAACTATCTGTCAATGCGGAAGCTACAAGTTTACTACATTCACCGTTCCCTTTGACGCACAAACGATTCAAGTTCTCTACGCAGGTCTCGTCGTCCGGCGAAATAGCTACCTTCAGGATACCTTCCGCCTCTCCGCGTCGCAAAGCCAACAGGCGATGGGATGAACATCGCTTCAACGGTTCGCTGAAATCAAAATAATCACGGTATTTTGCCCCTTCCTCCTCTTTACCCTTCACCACTTTGGAACTGATGACGGCTCCACGGCGGAACTGTTGGCGCACGGCATTCCGGCAACGTTCGTTCTCGTTGAACTGTTCGGCCAAAATGTCTGACGCCCCAGCCAATGCCTCGTCCGCATCTTTCACTAGCCCGTTCACATAACGTCCGGCCACTTCGCGTATGTGCGCCTCACGCTGCATGGCGATAATTACGGCCAAGGGCTCCAGTCCTTTCTGCCGGGCAATCTCGGCACGCGTACGACGTTTCGGTTTATAAGGCAAATAGATGTCTTCCAATTCCGTAGCGTCCCAACAAGCCACGATTCTCCGTTTCAGTTCATCGGTCAACTTGTCTTGCGCCTCGATGGAAGCCAATATCGTTTCCTTTCGTTTCCCCGTCTCGACCAATTTGTCATACACTCTTTTGATTTCTCCGATTTGCACTTCATCCAGCCCTCCGGTCATCTCCTTACGGTAACGGCTGATAAAAGGGATGGTAGCCCCTTCCGCTAATAAATCCAAGGTGCGTGCCACTTGTCTTTCGGCAATGGAAAGTGTAGCGGCAACCATCTTGCTCAATTCCGGTTGCATAAAATAAGATAAAAATTATTCTTCACGAGCCGCACGCAATATCAGCGTGGTAGCCCCGATAGTGACTATGCTGCCGTCCTCCAGTCTCACACGGTCATAGTCCGTCAATATGTCATTCATATAAAAAGTGCCGGTATTGCTCGGCGCGTCGCGCAAGGTGTACACCAGACGACCGTTCTTGTCCCGCTTCACATTGATGATGCAATGCTTGGTGTCCACACTGGGGTCTACTGTCTCGATGGGGGTAGAAATGGCAGTCCCTTTCACATACCGTCCGATTACGTTGTCGCCCAACTTCAGCGGAAGCACCTGCTTATAGTGGAAGACGTTCTCCACCACAACGATGCTGCCGTATGCGTCATCGTTCTCGTTCTCGTCCACGGTCTCTTCCTTACGTGTAGCCCTCAATTTGGATACCCCGATACGTATGCCGAACTGCTTGCGGCATTCCGGACATTCGAAAACAAGCGACTGCCCGTCTTCATACTGGGTTTCGTCAAAAGTGATATAATGGTCACATTTAGGACAACGTACTCTTTTCATTCCTTGTATTCCTTACTTGATTTGGTAAACCCATGCGTAAGCAAATTCTTCCGACCGGTCACTCAAAGCGTTCATCTTGGCATGCGCTTCCGCTTCGGATGCAAATCCCGGAAAAACCACACGCACCATATTTCCTTTTTTATATACTTGCGCCTCTTTGTAACCTTCCTTATGAAGCCGTTCGACATACGCTTTCGCGTTCTTTTCCGGTATGGCACTGGCCACCACGACGCAAAAACCGCTTTCCACTGCCACCGAAACAGCCGCCTTTTGGACGGTTTCCGGTTGGACAGCAGCCGACACCGGACTTTCCACACCCGTTCCTGAACCCTTGACTTGTATTTCTTCCGGCTTGTTGAATGCCTCAGGCACAGTTTCCTGTACCGCAGGCATCCACATCAGGCGAGCAAACTCGGCCTGGCTTGCGGAAGATACCCCCGTGTTCTTGGCATCGGGAGACATCAGGAAAAACAAGAGCACCACGGCAGCCACGGCAGCAATGTTTTGCAGCCACGCCGTCTTCAGCCGGATGGTAATTTCTCCGCGTGCCACAGGTTCGCTTTCGACCGTCACTGTTTCGGGCTTTCTTTCGGGGACTGTACGCGAAACCTCGACGGCCAATGACGCTTCCACCGTTTTTTCCGCCTGCAAAGGTTCGAACAGCAAGGCATCCAAACCATAATAAGCCGGACAGACCGTACCGGCCTGACAAGGTGAAAACTCCACATTGTTCCGTTCGTCCAACATCAATACGCCAATGCTCCCAAGGTCGTACGTACCTGCCTCCCACAATTCCTGTTGCAGGTCACGGATCTGTTCCCCGAGCATGGTTCTCGCTTCGATGTCGGAACAACCGTATGCTTCCACGTATGAACGGACCAACAACCCGTCATCGGCTTTCAGGCGTTCGTTGAACCCCACCGTGCGGATAGGAGGTAAAAACAGATTCTCATCTTCCACGTATTTGGCCGGGGCGTTGCAAGTCACGAATCCCCCGATTTGCGGAACCACCACGCAGTCGTGGTCCAACAACAATATCTCGATATGTTTTACTAACTCTTTCACACTACAAATTTACGGCTTTCCCGTGGACATTGCTAATTTTTGCAGAAAAAGTTATCAAATATTTCAGCTTGTATTGTTGATAGCCCTATTTTTCATTACTTTTGCCTGTGGTTAATAGCAACGAAAGTATGAATATAGCGATTGTAGGCAGCGGCTACGTAGGTTTGGTAACCGGTGCATGTTTTGCCGAAATAGGGGTCAATGTCACTTGTGTAGACGTGGACCGGAATAAAATTGAAAAGCTCAAACAAGGTGAAATTCCTATTTACGAACCAGGCCTGAAAGAGTTGGTCTTGAAGAATCAAAAGGCAGGGCGGTTGGATTTCACCACCACGCTCGAAAGCGTGCTCGACAAGGTGCAGGTGATATTCAGTGCTGTGGGGACTCCACCCGACGAAGACGGAAGCGCGGACTTGAAATACGTCCTACAAGTTGCTCGAACTATAGGCAGATATATGACTGATTACAAACTGGTTGTCACCAAGAGCACCGTCCCTGTCGGTACGGCGCGGAAAGTGCGCCACGCCATTCAGGAAGAATTGGACAAACGGGGTCTTGACATCAAATTCGATGTAGCTTCCAATCCGGAGTTCCTGAAAGAAGGCAACGCCATCAGCGACTTCATGAGCCCGGACCGCGTGGTGGTAGGCGTGGAGTCTGAAAAAGCCAAGGAACTGATGACCAAACTCTACAAACCTTTCCTTATTAACAATTTCCGGGTGATATTCATGGACATTCCCTCTGCAGAGATGACGAAATACGCGGCGAACTCCATGTTGGCCACACGTATCTCTTTCATGAACGACATCGCCAATTTGTGCGAACGCGTGGGAGCGGATGTCAACATGGTGCGCAACGGTATCGGAGCCGACACCCGTATCGGCCGCAAGTTCCTATATGCCGGATGCGGCTACGGAGGCTCTTGTTTTCCCAAAGACGTGAAGGCACTCATCAAGACGGCCGAGCAAAACGGGTACGAAATGGCTGTGCTGAAAGCCGTAGAGACAGTAAACGAACGTCAAAAATCCATCCTTTTCCACAAGTTGGACGCGGCATGGCAACATGAGTTGGCTGGCAAGACCGTCACATTGTGGGGACTGGCTTTCAAGCCAGAGACGGACGACATGCGCGAAGCCCCTTCTCTCATCCTTATCCGGAAATTATTGGAAGCCGGATGCACGGTTCGTGTCTACGATCCGGAAGCCATGAACGAATGTCGCCGCCGTTTGGGTGACGCAGTCATTTATGCCCGTGACATGTACGAAGCGGCATTGGATGCCGACGCGCTGCTCTTAGTGACCGAATGGAAGGAATTCCGCCTGCCGGCTTGGGGCGTGCTGAAGAAGACGATGAGCGGACGGCTCGTCATCGACGGGCGTAACGTATATGACGCAGGCGAAGTACGCGAAGCCGGATTTGAATACCATTGTATCGGAAAGTAATGAAATGGATACATCATATTATATACGGTAGTCTTTTAGTGTCCGTGGCTGCGTGGACAAGTTGCGGCACAAGGGACAACCGGACTCCAAACGGGGATACTCCCGAACCGGAAGACCAGGAGGCCAAAAAAGCTTTGCAGGGAATCTGGATTGACCAGGAGACCGAGACCGTTTCGTTCTGCGCCAAAGGGGACACCATCTATTACCCCGATACGGCCAACGTACCGGTACGTTTTTTCATCCGTAAGGACACTTTATTTTTGGCCGGAGGGGGAGATACGACCGCTTATCCCATAGACAAGAGAGGAAATCACCTTTTCCACTTCCATTCAGCCACGGGTGAGATCGTGAAGCTCGTCCGGTCGGAAGACCCGAACGACAGTATCTATTTCATCCACCGGCAAGCCGCCACGCTCACCTACAATGAAGTCGTAAAAAAAGACACTGTAGTGTTCCATGGCGGCGAGCGTTACCATTGCTATGTCTACGTCAACCCCTCGCGCTTGAAAGTATATAAGACAAGTTATACGGACGAGGGCATCGCCGTGGAAAATGTATACTACGACAACGTGATTCACATTTGTGTGTACAAGGGGAAGACATGCTTGTTTTCACAAGACTACACCCGGAAGAGTTTCACCGGGCTCGTACCTAGTGGCTTTCTGAACCAGGCCATCCTGTCGAATATGGTATTTTCCGAAGCCGGTCCGCGAGGATGCCATTTCAATGCCACGGTATGTATCCCCGACGATGCCAGTTGCTATATGGTCAATATCTGTGTAGGATACGACGGCAAGCCGACAATGGAACTTCTCGAGTATTAACCCCTGCACACCATCATGAACAGAACATACAAGATTTTAAGCGTCCTTTTATTGGGGAGTTACGGTCTGGGCATTCAAATACTGGATGCCCAGACTGTTACCGGAAGAATTACGGACCGGAAATCCTGTCCGGTAACAGGGGCTACGGTAGTATTGCAGGCTCCGGATTCCACATTCGTCAGTGCCGCCGTATCGGATGCCGACGGACATTTCACCCTACCGGCCCAACCGGAGCAGTATCGCCTGATTGTACAACACCTTTTATACCGTTCACAAACCGTAAACGGAACAGGAAAGGATGCCGGGACCATTGTACTACAACCGGCTGACCGCACCATCGGTGAGGTCGTGGTCAAAGCCGAGCGCCCCATAGTAAGAGTGGAAGAGGGGAGGTTGAACTATGATTTGGAACAAATCGTCCGGGACAAAGTCGTCAACAACACTTACGAGGCCTTGCAGAGGTTGCCCGGCGTGCAAGAGATAGGAGGCAAATTGACCTTGGCCGGTGCCGGAGAGGTCACGGTCATCCTGAACGGCAAGCCCACTACGATGGATGCGGGACAGTTGGAGACCCTTTTGCGGAATACTCCGGTCAGCCGCGTGGAGAAAGTGGAGGTCATGTATAGTACTCCTCCGCAATATCACGTAAGAGGAGCTTCCCTGAACGTCGTTCTGAAACGTCCCAACGACTATTCCTTTCAGGGCGAAGTCAATGCAACTTATGACAACTGCTACTTCAACGCGGGCAATGCCACCGGGAATTTCCGTTTCTCAACCCCGAAACTGGCATTAGATGCCATGTACGGCATAGACCGTATACACACGATGCAATATTACAACTTATTTTCACGGCACACCCTGGACGGACAGATATATTCCATAGAAGAAAACGAACAGCTTCGCAACAAAGCTTACAGGCATAACATGAGGGTGGCCGGAGAATACCACCTCAACGAGAACAGCAGCATAGACTTGGCTTATACCGGCAAATACATGCCGAATATACAAGAGGACGCGCAAACTACAGGAAATTTCCAAACCAGTGACATAGACGGCCGTCGCGAAGCCCAGATGCACAACATCGCATTGCACCTCCGTTCGGGATTCGGCCTGGATGCCGGCGGGGACTATACGCACTATACGACCGACAACAGGCGGTGGATGCACGCCGAGTATGCCGACGGCAACCGGAACCGTTTCACCTTGGCTGGCGGGCAACGGATAGACCGCTACAACGTGTATGCCGACCAGAAACACAAACTGTCCCAAGGATGGAATCTGGGATATGGCGTCTCTTATACCCAAACCCATAACCATGACTTTCAAACCTACACCGAGGTGGAAGGCGACATCGCCACTCCCTCTACGGACTCCAAGTTAAAAGAACAGACCACAGACTTCTACGTATCGTTGGGAAAAGATTACCCCGGTGGTATATCATGGTCGGTATCGGGCACAGGGGAGTATTACTCCATCGGCAATTACCGCAAATGGGCTTTCTACCCTCAGGCTTCCCTCACTTACATGAAGACTCCCGAACACATCCTGCAACTCTCGCTCTCCACCCGAAAGACTTATCCGGGATATTGGGAAATGCAGTCTTCCGTCAGCTATATCAACGGATATTCCGAAATATGGGGCACACCCGGATTGCGTCCTCAGACGAACTACAGTGTGAATGCCAACTACATCCTGAAGCAGAAGTATGTCTTCGGCGCATACTTCTCCCGTACCCAAGACCAGTTCATGCAGACTGCCTATCAGTCCACAGAACGGTTGGCCATGATTTACAAGATGATGAACTGGAACTACACACAGTACGTAGGCCTCATGGCCACGGTGCCGTTCCAGGTCGGAACGTGGTGGGATTCCCGTTGGGTAGCGGTGGAACAATACGCACGCCACCGTTGCGACGACTTTTTCGACCTTCCTTTCGACCGGAAAAAGTGGATTTTGCAGTGCCAATGGGACAACACGTTCAAGCTGAACAAGAATCTGGCTTTCGAATTGCGCGGATTCATGCAGACTCCGGCCATACAAGGTACATACGACCTGAAAATGGTGGGTACGGTAGATGCCGGGGTGAAATGGACCTTTGCCGGAGGCAAAGCCACACTCTCTGCCCGTTGTAGCGACATATTCAATACAAGTATGCCGGAATGTAACCTACGTTACGGAGGTCAGGACGTGAGAATGGAAAACTCTTTTTACCTAAGAACGTTCACCCTGAACTTCAATTTCCGTTTCGGAGGATATAAGAAAAAGGAAATCAAGGAAGTGGATACTTCCCGGTTCAGGCATTGAGCGTACGTCCGTTCTGTATATTTTTCAGAATATCCGGTGAGCCTCTCCGCACACCTTCCTCAAAGCATAAAACCAATCGGCTGAAAATGAAAAATCGTTTGCCGCAGAACGGAAAATCATTCTCAGCCGATTGATTTTTCAATCTCAGGAGATTGATTTTACATTCATAAGTATCTATTATACAAAGGTTTAGAAAATCATAATTTTATCTTAAAAACAAAAGGACACGACACTATGGCTGTAAAGAAAAACAATAAGAGGGAAAAGAAAAGGAAAAGAATGAAAGAGAAATTTGGCCATTGGAATAATTTTGCTTAACTTGCCCTGGTAATTCATAAACAGAACTGGGGACTATGAAAAAAATCTTGCAAGAATTCAAGCAATTTGCCATGCGTGGCAATGTGGTGGACATGGCGGTCGGTATCATTATCGGCGGTGCCTTCGGTAAAATCGTTTCTTCGGTGGTGGCCGACATCATCATGCCGCCCGTTGGATTGCTCATCGGCGGAGTGAATTTCTCCGACCTGAAAATCACATTGAAAGAAGCAGTCGTGGAGGGAGGGGCAGAGGTGACGCCGGCCGTCACGCTGAATTACGGTAATTTTATCCAGACCACGTTGGACTTCATCATCATTGCACTGGCCATCTTCCTTTTGGTAAAGGGAATGAACGCCCTCAACAAAAAGAAGAAAGAGGAACCGAAAGCTCCGGCTGCCCCTCCGGCCGACATCCAACTGCTCACGGAAATCAGGGACTTACTGAAAAAAGAGAAATAAAAAAAACCGTCCGTTTGCCTTCGCGAAGGCAAACGGACGGTTTCCATTAATGCGGAACAATTCTATCAGGAAACACCGCCTGTATTTTCCCTCTTTTCTGCGCTTCCTTGCGAAACGGTTGCAGATTTCTTCTTATTAAAATATCTTCGAGGCTTATTCTTGTTTTTCTTCTCTGTCAAAGATGGCGATTTCGGCGCGTCCCCATTTACCGGCGCACTTTTTGAACCGGAAGCTTGTGCCTTGGTATTGTTTTGAGTATGTGTTTGTGGGATGGGGCTTGTTTTTCTGCGGTTTCCCGATTTGCCTTGCCGCCTGCCGTGTCTTGGACTTCCATGTCTGCCATTCCCCTTTTCGCCACCTTTTTCCGGCCGATAGGCCGGGCCTTCTCCAAGCCCTTCCGGCAGGGAACGTTTTTCTATTTCAGTTTCAAGGAAATGCTCGATGGAAGCAAAACGTTGCTGGTCTTTCTCGCTCACCAAGGTTATCGCCTCTCCGTCGTTGTTGGCGCGGGCTGTACGACCGATACGGTGCACATAATCTTCGGCATCATGAGGCACATCGAAATTGATGACCAACTGGATATCGTCGATGTCGATGCCACGCGCCACAATGTCCGTAGCTACCAACACGTCGATTTGTTGGGCTTTGAACTTATACATCACTTCGTCACGCTCCTGCTGTTCCAAATCCGAGTGCATGGCACCGACCTTAAATCCGGCACGTCCCAAGGCAATGGCCATGTCTTTCACTTTCAATTTGGAAGACGCAAAGACAATCACGCGATGTGGAGGCCGCTCGGCAAACAGCTTTTTGACTAATGACACCTTTTGCGCCTCATAGCATACGTAAGCCGACTGCACGATTTTGTCGGCCGGTTTCGATACGGCCAGTTTCACTTCTACCGGATCGTGCAGGATGGTGCGCGCCAAGTCTTGAATCTTCCGGGGCATCGTGGCCGAAAACATGATGGTCTGGCGTTCTTTGGGCAAATACTTGACAATCTGCATGATGTCGTCGCTGAAACCCATGTCCAACATGCGGTCTGCCTCATCTAATACAAAGAAAGACACTTCAGACAAATCTACGTTGCCTAAACTCAAATGACTGATTAAGCGTCCCGGCGTGGCGATTATCACGTCGGCTCCCATGGCCAACCCGCGTTTCTCCTGCTCGTAACGTATCCCGTCGTTTCCACCATATACAGCTACGCTCGACACGTTCATATAATAGGAAAACCCCTCCATGGCCTGGTCTATTTGTTGGGCCAGTTCCCGGGTGGGGGACATAATGATACAATTAATGGCTTTTTCGGGATAACCGCCATCGCTTAGCTTACTCAATATGGGAAGCAGGAAAGCCGCAGTCTTACCCGTCCCCGTCTGCGCCACACCAATCATGTCACGCCCCTCGAGAATCACGGGGATGGCATGTTCCTGAATAGGCGTGCACTCGGTAAAATTCATATCGTCCAAGGCATCGAGCACTTGGTCGCTTAAATCCAAATCGTAAAAATCCACTGTTCTAATTTGTGTTTAAATCCTACATTCCACTCTACTGCGGTGCCTTTTTATAAAGGAAGAACGCAATAAAGGCAAATATTATATTGGGCAGCCACGCCGCCAAAGCCGGCGGCCAGTCTGCATTGATTGCAAAAGTAGACGAAACCGTCTGGAACAAAATGTAAGAGGCACTTAGTGCCAACCCGATGCCCAAATACAGTCCCATGCCCCCTTTCCGCTTCCGCGCCGAAAGGGAAAGACCGATAATCGTCAGGATGAACGAAGCAAAGGGAGTGGCAAACCGTTTCTGGTACTCCACCTCGAACGGTTTCACATTCCCCGAGCCACGGGCACGCTGCTTGACGATATATTCTTTCAGTTCCGGACTGGTCAAGGTTTCCTGTTGGTTACGCGTCAGCAAGAAGTCCGACGGTTCCATGGCGATGATGGAATCTATCCTCGAACCATGGGAAATGTACTCACGCATGCCTTTCAATTCGCGGAGCGTGTAGTTGTTGATTCGCCAATGGTAACGCTCGTCCGACAATGTGTCGTAAGACACCGAAGCCGCCGTAAGGTGTGACACAAGCTTCTTGTTCACAAACTTGTCCAACGAGAAATGATAACCGGTCTTGGTACGCCCGTCGAAATGTTCGATAAACGCAATAACCCCCGTATCGACCTGTAGTTGCACATTCTGGGCGAATTCCGTCCTTTTTTTCTTTTTATATGTGTTCTCAAAGTTTAGTCGCGTGACGCTTCCCTTAGGAATAACGTAGGCTCCCAACAGGAAAGTCATCACCGCAATGATGGCTGCCGAAATCATATAAGGGCGCATCAGGCGCTTGAAACTCATCCCGGCGGCCATCATGGCGATAATCTCCGAATTCTCTGCCAGTTTGGAGGTGAAGAATATCACAGAGATGAACACGAACAGCGGACTGAACAAATTGGAAAAATAAGGGACGAAGTTGGCGTAGTACTCGAAAATGATACCTTTCCACGGGGCATGGTTGGTCGTAAACTTATCGATATTCTCATTGAAGTCGAACACCACGGCAATGGAAATAATCAATGCTATGGAAAAGAAATATGTACCCAGGAACTTCTTGATAAGATACATATCCAACTTGGAAATGAGACGTTTATACCACTTCATATACAGTACTTCTTTAATTATAGCCGTGCGGCCACCCTTTTTACCATCAAGGCTTTCCAAGAAGAGAAGTCCCCGACTATGATATGGCGTCGCGCCTCGCGTGTCAGCCACAGATAAAAAGCAAGATTATGGATGGAGGCGATTTGCAGCGCCAACAATTCCTGAGCTTTGAAAAGGTGATGCAGGTAGGCTTTGCTATATGCCTTGTCTACGTAAGAAGTCCCGTCTGGATCCAAAGGCGAAAAGTCGTCTTCCCATTTCTTATTACGCAGGTTCATAATACCATTCTGTGTGAACAGCATGGCATTGCGCCCGTTACGCGTAGGCATCACGCAGTCGAACATGTCTACTCCACGCTCTATGCCTTCAAGAATATTCACCGGTGTACCGACCCCCATAAGATAACGAGGCTTGTCTTTCGGCAAGATCCCGTTGACCACCTCTATCATTTCGTACATCACTTCCGCCGGTTCGCCCACAGCCAATCCGCCAATGGCATTGCCATCGGCCTCCTTCGATGCCACGAACTCGGCCGATTGGATACGCAAGTCCTTATAAGTGCAGCCTTGCACGATGGGAAAAAGTGATTGTTGGTAACCGTATCGGGGTTCTGTCTCATTGAAACGACGAATACAGCGGTCCAACCAACGGTGGGTCAGCCCCAAACTTTTTTTCGCGTATGCGTAGTCGGATGTGCCCGGTGGACATTCGTCGAATGCCATCATGATGTCTGCCCCGATGGCACGCTCAATGTCCATGACCTTCTCGGGGGTGAAAATATGTTTTGAACCGTCGATGTGCGAACGGAATTCGCACCCTTCCTCACGCAATTTACGGATACCGGTCAACGAAAAGACTTGGAAGCCTCCGCTGTCGGTCAGGATAGGGCGGTCAAAACCGTTGAACTTGTGCAACCCACCGGCTTTTTCCAGGACATTAATACCAGGCCGCAAGTACAAATGATAAGTATTTCCCAAAATGATTTGCGCCTTGATGTCTTCCTTCAATTCCCACGGATGGACGGCTTTGACCGAGCCCACCGTGCCCACCGGCATGAAAACAGGCGTCTCTATCAAGCCATGGTCTGTGGTCAACACCCCGGCCCGAGCCGACGTAAGGGAATCTGTATGTTGGAGTTCAAACTTCATTTCGTTTCGTTCTTAGGCTCATCGAAAGTAAACTCGATGGCATTGGTTACTTTTTCATCCAACAAAGCAAAATTCAAGACCTCGGACACATCATTCACATAATGGAACGACAGCCCTTTGAGATACATTTCCGGAATTTCCTCTATGTTCTTGCGGTTTTCCTCACACATGACGATATCTTTGATGCCTGCACGTTTTGCTGCCAGGATTTTCTCCTTGATGCCTCCTACGGGCAGCACTTTTCCACGTAACGTTATCTCACCGGTCATAGCCAGATTCGGGCGGACCTTACGTTGGGTCAATGCCGAAGCGATGGAAGTAGCCATGGTAATACCGGCTGACGGTCCGTCTTTAGGTACGGCTCCTTCAGGCACGTGCACATGGATATTCCATAGGTCGAAAATCCGCGCATCAATATGCAAATGGTCAGCATGCGCTTTGATATATTCCAATGCCAAAACCGCCGACTCTTTCATTACGTCGCCCAAATTTCCTGTGAGCGTCAACTTGCTACCTTTTCCCTTGCTCAGGCTCGTCTCTATAAAGAGGATTTCTCCCCCTACGGAAGTCCATGCCAATCCGGTTACCACACCGGCATAGCCATTGCCCTGGTATTTGTCGCGAGTATATAAAGGTTTGCCCAACAAGCGTTCCACATCGGCCACTTTCACGTCCGTACAAGAAAATGCACCATTTCGGGCGTATTCCAATGCCATCTTGCGGAACACCTTGTTTATTTGTTTTTCCAATCCTCGCACACCGGACTCACGGGTGTAGTTCTCTATCATGTACTCCAATGCCGGCTTGCTGATTTTGATTTCCGACCGGTCGGCCAAGCCATTGTTTTCCTTTTCCTTGGGCACCAAATGACGTTTAGCTATCTCTACCTTCTCTTCCGTGATATAGCCGCTCACTTCTATCAGTTCCATACGGTCGAGCAAGGGACGGGGTATCGTGCCGATATTATTCGCTGTCGCAATAAACATGACCTTGGACAAATCATAGTCTACATCCAGGAAATTATCATGGAAAGCACTGTTCTGTTCCGGGTCGAGCACTTCCAACAAGGCAGAAGAGGGGTCGCCATTCACCGTATTCTGCGTCACCTTGTCTATCTCGTCCAAGATGAACACCGGATTGGATGAACCTGCCTTTATCATACTTTTTATAATGCGCCCGGGCATAGCTCCGATATACGTGCGGCGGTGTCCCCGGATTTCAGCCTCGTCATGCAATCCACCCAAAGACATGCGGATGTATTTCCGCTTTAAGGCAGAGGCGATACTTTTACCCAAAGATGTCTTGCCGACACCCGGAGGACCGTACAAACAGATTATCGGAGATTTTTGGTCGCCTCTTAATTGCAAAACGGCCAGATGCTCCAATATGCGTTCTTTTACTTTCTCCAAGCCGTAATGGTCTTTGTTCAAAACTCTTTCGGCATTCTTCAAATTTAAATTATCTTCCGTATAGGTCTGCCAAGGCAGGCTCAACATTGTTTGCAAATAATTGAGTTGGACGTTATAATCCGGACTTTGGGGATTCAAACGTTCAAGTTTGTCCACTTCCCGATTGAATGTCTTGGCAACGTCTTCCGGCCATTTCTTTTTTTTGGCCTGAGTACGTAAATCATGCAAGTCCTGATCCTGCGGCGTACCGCCGAGTTCATCCTGTATGTTTTTGATTTGTTGTTGCAAAAAGTACTCACGTTGTTGCATGTCCAAATCTTCCCGGGTCTTACGTTGGATTTCGGCCCGAAGTTCAGAATATTGGATTTCCTTGTTCAACAACTTGAGCAAGTTGACCGTACGCAAATCCAGTGCCCCCTCTCTCAACAACTCCATCTTGCGGACAATAGGGAATGGGAAATTGGCGCATACAAAATTTACCAAAAACATATTGTTGCTCACGTTTTTCACCGCGAACATGGATTCCTTCGGCATTTGGTCACTCATCTGAATGTACTGCACCGTACGTTCGCGACAAGCTTCCGCCAAGATTTCGAACTCTTTGTTATTCTTCGAAGGGAGCGTGTCTTCTAATTTCTCTACCATACCGGTAAGATAAGGCTTGTCGGACACAATACCTTTCAAATCGAAACGGCTCATACCTTGTAAGATGACAGTGGTAGAACGGTCTGGCAATTCAAGAATACGAATAATCTTTGCCATCGTCCCGATGTGATACAAATCATCAAACCCCGGATTCTCTGTCTCCGGACTCAACTGACAAACTACGCCGATGTTCAATTTATTTTTATCTGCGGCTTTCGCCAAACGAAGAGAAGACTTCCGTCCCACTGCCACAGGCATCACCACACCTGGGAATAACACCATGTTGCGCAACGGCAAAATCGGTAATGTGGCCTCCATTTCCACGTCGAAAACACTGGATTCATCTCCTTCAAAATCTGCAACCAATGAAAATGGATTCTGATTATCGTCAATATGCATATTAAAAATCTTAAATGATTTAGTGAACAAAACTTTTTTCACAAAACGTGGCAAAGATACAAAAAAAGAGTGTACTCTACGTATGATATACGGTGGAAATAACAAATATTTGCTACTTTTGCAAGCAAAACGAAGGATAGACTCTAAGATTACACCCGAATTTTATGGCAAAAACTCATTTCGACTTTAAGAAGTTCACAATTTATCACGACAAATGTGCCATGAAGGTTGGTACGGATGGAGTACTGCTGGGCGCATGGACGGAAGTTTGTCCCGATTCCAAATATATCCTCGACATCGGCACAGGTTCCGGATTGATAGCCATCATGTTAGCTCAAAAGTGCAACGCATACATCATAGGAATAGACATAGACGAGGAAGCAGTAAACCAAGCCACAGATAACGGGAAAAAGACACCTTGGTCACAACGTCTGCATTTTGAAGTAGAAAATGCCCTCACTTACATTCCTCAGAAAAAGTTTGACCTGATAACATGTAACCCGCCGTTTTTCACGAATTCACTGCAATGCCCTGGAGAAAAACGTAACTATGCACGCCATAGTGACGCTCTTCCTTTCGATGCACTCATCGCTAACGCATATACATGGTTGAACGACGGAACTTGTTTCAACGTCGTCCTCCCTGCATCGTCAGCCGATGCTTTCATACAAATGGCGTGGGAGAGGGGGCTCAATCTCCACAAAAGATGCATGATACACAGTTTGCCTGAGAGTATGCCGAAAAGAGCCTTATTGAGCTTTAAAAAAGGAAGTACGCCTTACCCTCAAACCACACGGCTCATGGTCAGAGACAGAAATGGTATTTACACGGAAGAATACAAAAAGCTCACAGAAGAATATTACATACATTTTTGATTATAATTTCAGGCGTCTCATGACTTCTTTGTTAAAGCTGTCTATACGCCGGATATTTCGATTACGTACGCTTATACTCAAAGAAATCAGTTCGTCATATAATTCTGAAACAACCCGCCCAAACGCAGTGTCTGAGGCTTGTTGAGTATTCACAATCATATTCAAGCCTTTTTGTATCAATTGTACGTCAATATCCGTCCCGGCCGACATGGGATCGCCATCAAAATGAATCACCCCGGGGTGTTCACGATGGATGCGAATGTTTTTGCATCGGAATGTCTTGATCTTATTATTCTGCAACAATGTCCTATTGAACAACTGAACGGCAATCTGAGGAGCTTCCAGAACTGTAAAAGGCTCCATTATCGTTACATCCATAAGTCCGTCCGACATAGAAGCGTGAGGAGCGATATATGCATTATTCCCATATTGAGACGCATTGGCACAAGCTATCAGAAAGGCCTTGTATTTGGACGTTTCTCCTTCTATTTCAATCTCGTATGTGTCCGGCTTATATTTTAAGCCTTCTCGAAGCGTGTTCTCCAAATAAGTCAATACTCCGCGTTTCTCCGAATGAGCGAATTTGGAACTTACAAAAGCATCAAACCCTACACCGCATGTACAAAAAAAAGGGACATCATTTATCTTCCCATAATCCAGACACTCGATATCAAAACGATTAAGCACCTTAATGGAACCAAGCGGATCCATGGGAATGCGTAAATGACGTGCCAATCCGTTTCCCGAGCCACAAGGAATGACACCGAAGGCCACGGAAGTATGTACTAAGGAACGGGCTATTTCATTGACCGTACCGTCACCCCCAATAGCCACAACCGCATCACAGCCTTTTTCAACATGCTCTTGTGCCAATAAAGTAGCATGTCCGGCATATTCAGTCCGGACAACCTGATAATTGAATTTATCTTGATCCAAATGCTGAGAAATCAGTTCTATGATATTGTCCTTACTTTGAGTTCCAGATATAGGGTTTATAATAAAAACGATGCTCCTCTTTGCCATATTGCTTCTTAAATCGGAAGCAAAGATAAGGATAAAAAATGAAAAATACAGCATCTGGCTTTAAGGCTTACAAGAACATTAAAAAGATTTTTTATGATTAAAGGCTATTTAAAAAGATGTTTTTATTAACTTTGCAAAGTTTTTTAATTACGAACTTATTAAAATGGGCTTATTACAAGACAAATTAGCTAAATATGACGAGCCACAAAAGTACATGGCTGAAGGCATATACCCTTATTTCCGCGAAATAGAAGGCAAACAAGGCACCGAGGTCCTCATGGGAGGTCATCGCGTACTCATGTTTGGTTCTAACGCTTATACAGGTCTGACGGGCGATGACCGCGTCATAGAAGCTGGCGTGGCTGCTATGCGTAAATATGGTTCCGGTTGTGCCGGTTCACGATTCCTCAACGGAACATTAGACATACATGTTCAACTTGAAAAAGAATTGGCGGCTTTTGTAGGCAAAGAAGAAGCTCTCTGTTTCGCAACAGGCTTTACAGTCAACTCCGGTGTCATCCCTTGTTTGACAGGACGAGGAGACTATATTATTTGCGATGACCGGGACCACGCGTCTATTGTAGATGGCAAACGTTTGTCTTTCTCTCAAAACCTGAAGTACAAGCACAATGACATGGCTGATTTGGAGAAGCAATTACAAAAATGTAATCCAGACGCTATCAAATTAATCATCGTAGACGGAGTCTTTTCAATGGAAGGAGATTTAGCTAATCTTCCCGAAATTGTGCGCCTGAAACATAAATATAACGCTTCCATTATGGTAGACGAGGCTCATGGTCTTGGCGTTTTTGGCAAGCAGGGTAGAGGAGTATGTGATTATTTTGGCTTGACGAAGGAGGTAGACTTGATAATGGGAACATTTAGCAAGTCCTTGGCTTCAATCGGAGGTTTTATCGCAGCAGACAAAAGTATCATTAATTGGTTAAAGCATAATGCGCGTACCTATATATTCAGTGCATCAGCCACACCGGCCGCTACGGCTTCAGCGTTAGAAGCCCTGCATATTCTTCAGCAAGAACCGGAGCGCTTGGAAAATTTATGGAACGTAACGAATTATGCCTTAAAACGTTTTCGCGCATCAGGATTTGAAATCGGTGCCACAGAATCTCCTATCATTCCTTTATACGTCCGTGATACGGAAAAAACATTCATGGTTACGAAATTGGCTTTTGACGAAGGAGTTTTCATTAATCCTGTGATTCCGCCTGCATGTGCGCCTCAGGATACCTTAGTACGTTTTGCCCTGATGGCTAACCATACGCACGAACAAGTGGATGAAGCGATTCAGAAACTTACAAAAGTATTCAAGCGGTTGGAACTTCTCTAAACAGCAAAATAAAACACGAAATAAAGAAAAGGAAAGAAAGCCGAAGAGGATTTTGGCTTTCTTTCCTTTTTTTGAAAGAAACTTTCGAAGTAGAATGAATAATTAAAAAGCTTCTTTCTTATTAAACATAATGGCGGTTAGGTGCAACACTGATGTTAGCGCAGAAGTCCGTACCGTAATATTTAATCATACGGGGACTAGTGTACCGAACACGCAGTTCATGCGAACCATCCTTACGTTTAACAGAAGACATCGTGCACGTCGGAAGATACTCCGGCGCATAAGTCAGCGTGACGAACATGCTGTACCGATGTTTTTTGCTTTCTAATTTTGTCATTGTACTTAAATTTAAACGTTTCTTATTGAGACAGCCGTAACAACGTCCACATGGAACGTCCATATATTCGCCGTAACGGTTCTTAATCTTAATCGGATGCAAGCAAGGCATAAAACACTTTTAAATGATTACGGGGCAAATATAGGGTTTTTCAAAACACGAACCAAATAAAACGGCAAATTTCTGCCTGTCACTTTTCCAATGGTTGGACAAGGGGTGGGTGTTTCGGGAGTGAGAGACCCGAAATCCTTCGGAGAAAAGTGGTGGCTTTGCTTCCTATTTTTCACCGCGCTTCGCGCGCTCTCTCAAGTACCGGGCACGATGGAGTTCGCTACGCTCACACATTAATTAAACAAAGTCGCCCTACGGGCTTGCCGCGCTATCGCGCTCTTTGTTACTCGCCTCTCCGTTCCGAACTTCTCGACTTCGCTCGGAAAACTCTCCGAGTTTTCACGTTCTCCACTTCGGGAATGTACTCTGAAATTACCTTTGCTGACGGGAACAATTTTATTCCTTATTTATTTTGAATTGCGAAGGTAGGTATTCCGTAAATTAGTACAATAGGCGTTACCATATTTTAATACATAATTTAACACGCGCTTCACTGCGTTACGCTTATGTTAAATGATATATCAAAATATGCCAACTGATTGCACAAATTTACTCCATGCCAATTTTTGCAATGTCAAAAGAAAAAAGAAAAAAAATTGTAGGACTATGCAGGCGAAAACGCAAAACAAAAAGTAGGGGATGAACTCCCCTACTCTACCATAAACTAACTAACACAAGCTGCGTACAACGCAACAAATAAAAGCAAAATCACCTTCAAAGCCAAAGGCAAAAGTGCTATTAGCAACAAAACCAAAACACAACCTTTCAAATACTTCATGTGCAAATATAACACTATTTCATAAATCCACCAAGAATAGGCACCATCCATCGCAATTCTTTCGGTATATTTTTAGCATAATTACGTTCATACAGCTTTAATTGTGTTTCGTATTTTGTATGCTCAAAAGCAAAACCCGTAAGTATTTCGCGTTGCTGAGGTGTAAAATGTATATGATTCTCCGATTCAATTTTACGCAATTCCGAATTATACTTTTCAGTAACAGCTTGCTGCGAAAGTAAACGGCCTTGTTTGTCTCGCAAATCAACCTGGGAAAGAACATCCTGTGCTTTCAACCACAACTCATAAGGCATTTGCTTGGCTCGCATCAAAGCAAGTTCCTTATTGGCGTCATTGAAAGCAGCTTGAGAACCTAGATTTGAAATCTGGGCGTCCAAAAAATCGGGTTGCTTCTTGGCAGCTTCAATAGTATATTGCGACGTATTCTGCGCAACATGATTCATTATATTCTGTCCAACAGTTCGGGCACGCTTATTAGAAGAATCTGCCATAATATTAGCAATCTCCGCTGCGGCCTTTTGCGCCATGTACTGGTTTTGAATACCCATGCCAATTTCTTGTTGTCTCTTTAATTGGACATCTGCCAACTGACCGACAGCACCTATGACATTCTGAACATCTTGGGCTGTATTGGAAAGCGGCACATAATACGGGTCAACTCGTCCGGCTTGCATGGGAACTTGTTGGGGCTGATTATGCGAAGGAGCCGAAGAACTGGACGCAGTACCTGCATCTCCACCGTCCATCATCATATAAGGGTTAAGCCCGGCATTCGTTAAACGCTGCTTCTGTGCCGAGGGGTCATTATACGCATTGGTCGCATTCCACATCTCCCAGTTATACGCTACTTCATTTTGCCAAGCTTCACGGGAATAATCTATGTTAGCCTGGTTAATCATTTGGTTGGCGGCATTTGTCTCACGATTCATCTGCAAATTCGTTTCGTTCGTTTGCTGATTCATCTGCAAATTCGCTTGCCTATCTTTTCTACTCATAACTCTTAAAATTAAAAGCGCGGCCAACACTTAGGCCGACCACGCTCAACACAACAAACAAAATTAGAAATCACTCACTCGATTCATTACCGGCGGCAGCTTCTGCGGTTTTAGCGGCCTGGGCAGCAGCTTCCGCCTCTATAGAACTTATCGTACCATCCAAATCAGATTGTATTGCCCTACTCCATGCGTAGATATCCGCATTACTCTGAATATACCGAGACTTCAAAGCACCAAACAGTTGCTCATCAGTAAGATTCATATTTGGCTTCTGACGCTTCATGTTTTGGGTCAATTCCTGAATAACAGCCGGATTCAAATTCATCAAACGCTGCTGATTGAACAGAATAGCGATATCAGAAGTAATGAACATTATTTCCCTATCCTTTCCTACCGACAACGTCTCTGTCTGAAACTCATCCAAAGGAGACGGAGTACGGGTAATAACTACCGGATTAGCTTCCGGAGCTTCCAAACGATACGAGGTATCAACCAACTTATATTTTCTCATGTCACTTAATATTTAAATCAACACTCGCGGAATCCGCACTATTTGAACTCGTAGTAGAATTTTCAAAACTACTATTGCAGTTGTCTTTCTGAATCTGGACTGTCACAGTGCATGCACCTACTACCATTGCAAGAACTGCAAGAACAATCCAAAGTTTTTCACCTTTACTCATAACACATCATTTAATAAGGTAAACCATCTCTATCCAAATTACGTACCGCACTAACCTGAAAATACGCAGTACACCGGAACTGGTCAGCTTCCGAAGCATTCACACCAAACATATTATCCAAGATATTAGGGGCTACCTTGAAAGTCTTATAAGTTATGGCATTACCATCCGTAGCAGTAATAGTATGCGGTATAACCCAAGGCTTCAATGTATCCTGAAACTCTCCGTTAATTCGGTCAAATGATGTCTTATAGTCTATATACCGAGGTGCATAGCCTATAGGTTGAGACCAATTTCGTGCAGCATTATAAATGAACTGCCCACGCAAAACAGATTCCATGCCTATCTGGTCAAACTCCGGAATAGCATAGTCCGTAGCTTTAGTTTTGGTAAGCATACGAGGCAAAACATTATCCGCATTCCATTCAATAATAGGCTTACAATGATACACACACATAATGACACCATACTGATGAGAAGCAAAGTTAATGTTACCATTAGAAGCAGAAACGCCTTTACCATGGATTTCGGCTTCCGAAGACGTATCAACCAAATTTGTATTAATCACTTCCGAGATATCAATGTTATTTGCAATACCACCAAGATACCTACACATATAACTGTTATCATCTGAAACATTAACATTCCAGTGCTTTTGTAATTGTGTCTTATAATCCAAATCACCGGAAAGAGTAATTTCTTTCCACTTCTGCAAAGCTTCTGCCTGACGGAGCAAAAGGATAGAAAGACCCATAGACGACTCACCAGAAAGAGTAAAAGGGTTACCAGACTTCAATAAAATATTAGCACCTTCAATCCAAGAACCACCAACAGAAGAAACAGTACCATTAACAACCATACGGGATTCATAGTTTTTACCTTCTTGGCCATCTACACTCTGATAACCAAAAGGAAGGAAAGCACGACCTGCTTGTTTAAAAGTACCGTTGTCATTAGACAAATTAAGCCGTTGAACGTTCGACAAATCCAAAGAAATAGGTCCTGCCATAGCGGTATCACCATATTGAGGAGAGGGCAACAAACCGTTAAAGTAATCCTTATCCAAATTACAATAACGCATAGTAAACATGGAAGGCTGTTTAGTCACTGTACCACTGGAAAGAGATGAAATGTTTATCTCCAAATCGGACTTGTTCAAAATGTAATCCAGATTATAAGTCCACGGTGCAGCATCTTCCCATTGTGAAAAGCGGAAATAATCTTGGTAAATCTTCTGATAAGCCAAAAGCGGGAAAGGGTTCAAAGCCAAATCACCAGTAATACCGGTAGACTTAGTAACAGGATAACCCAAATACTGCAAAAGTTTCGTCGTAGAATCATAAACCAAATGAGAACCTTCCGGGCGAGAAGCCAAATTATAATCCAAATAATACTTTGAATCTTGGTCCTGCATATTAGTAAGCAAGGACAAAAACATATTCATAGATAAATAAGGATGTGTTGGAAACTCATCAACAGGCGCGGAAACACTTTTTGCATGAAAAGCATTTTTGGTCTGCATAATCCAAGATTCCCATTTATCCCAAAGGAGATTGTAAGGAACAAAATAGAAATCGTAATACTGTCTCACACGGCCAAAAGTAGCCGTCTGAACCGGAGCAGTACGCATAAACTCACGCATATTAATGCGCCACTTATCACCCGGGAGAACTTCTTCACACATGACGGGAAGAATCTCACCTACTTTCGCAGTGAAACAATTTCGCCGCGACAAATCGAAACCAGAACGGTGAACGTTGTTCTTTAAGTTCACCATGTTCATAATGTTCGCCATAATTCTCTAGCTTTTTCAAATGAAACACTTTGTATATTATCACACGAAAGGAATTCTTTTAATTCCTCATCAGTCAAAACACCATTAGCGAAAGGAACGCAATCGAAGCACTCCATGCCCGGAATATCCGGAAAATCAAAACGGCAATTCATCTATAGTATCTATTTTGTCTATCAAATCTTTATGTTTGGGATACAGGAAATCCCTATCGTTTCGCTCAAACAAGGGGGAAAACGGGTAAAGCACTGGTTTATAACTCATTTCACGGAAAACATGTTCCGTAACAATCTCGAAGCGGTCGTCACGAGCCAAAAGCAAGCAATTAGCCGCATTGTAACATTCCTCACGGTCAGCATACCAAGAAATCTTGTTACCATGCTTGATGCCATAACGAGTAGAATGACGACGCAAACCGTCGGGAACATCAAAATGCAAAACATACTGGTTCCTCTTATAGAAGTTCACAACCTCGTACTTACGTTCATTATCCGGCGTAAGAAAATATTTACTCGAAACTATCATATCAAAACTCTGTTTTAGAATTATACATAAATCTGTTTATCTCATTCTGCCTCTTATGCTTCATGCAATCATTATAGTAACGTGATTGCTCCATATAAGTAGACTCATAAAAAGGGTCCAAGGTATAATCACAATACATGACGGCAGCACTCCAAGGGTCAAGGCCAACAGATTCGGCAAAATGACTCAAAACAACAAAATACCGGAAAAAACAATCTGCATTATGATTACAAAAATAATCGCCCAATTCACACGGGGGCAAATTCATATAGCGATGAATCAAATGCTCTGCGGAAAGGCCATTGCGGGTGTCATCTTCCATGCGCGCCAAACCATCAATCAACAAATGATAGCTTTTGTCTTCATAATAAGGCTTAATCACGCTATAATAATAAGTGTCAACGGAAACCGAATATTTATCGCAAAGCCTGAATACCTTTTGGCTTACATAAAGGGCATTTGCTAGGGCTAGCTCTAAGTTTTTCGCACCTTTGAACAATTCGTTCAAGCTTAAGCCAACAGGGAGCTTCTCTGTCCAAAGATTGAAACGCGATATAAAAAAGCGCCACACATCCATTGCATTGCCACATACTACTCCGTAGGTTTCTCTCGCTTCTCGGTCCAAGATTTGTAAGAGCTTATACCGTACAAGATTGATGTTGTCAGCTGACACGCTATATCCGTAACATTTGGGGTATAAAGCAGATTGAAGCGAAACGGAGGGAGCAATTTCCTTAAGCTTTCCATCAACATCGTACACTCGTCTACTAACTGTTCCGTAGTCAAGCGATTGCAAATCTTTGTAAGCGTCTTCATCCGGGCTCTGACCAAAATGCGAGGAATGCAACGCAAACGGGCGCGACCATGGAAAGCGAAATATCGCCGGACAATGGCCGTAGCTAGTAACATATGACGAGACATATTTGCAACAGTCTCCGTCTCTGGACAGTTGGACATCAAAACGACCATACTTCCATGCCTTAGCCACAAACGTGGACAACTGGGACGCGATTTCAGGGTCATCATAGAACAATACTGCATGGTAGTGCGGACGGAAATATTTTGTACCGTACTCTCCAACGAACACATAACGACTTGTGGTGATTTTTCTTTCATTTTGCAAATTGTATTGATTAATATAATAACGTAAACGTTTCATAAAGTTCACAACGTCGCGTTTCCACAAAACGCCAAACTCACCGCGATTCTTCACATGCAACGCACGGTTAATGAACGGCTTTAACATGTCTTTGAGAACATAATGGCGGTTAGGTATTAAATCTCAAGATTCAAGCAACCACAAGGCCTGTATTTGAAAAAATAGTCTTACCTTTGCAAAAAACAGAAGAAAAGATGAGAAATAAGTCCGGTGCACAATATGCAGCATCAAAATACATAGAGTTTACAGTCAATAAACCCATGTTATTATTGGATTTCATTATGGAATCGATGAACGGAATCAGCAGGAATAAAGCCAAAGATATTCTGACGGGACATGGCATCACGGTAGACAAAAAATCTGTCTCCCAATATAATTATGAATTACGACCCGGTATGGTTGTACGGGTAAGCAAACATAAGCGTAACAATGAGCTGAAAAACAAATACGTTAAGATTGTATATGAAGACAAAGACCTGATTGTGATTGAAAAAAGTGCAGGCATTCTCTCTATGCCCGCTGTTGCACAACAATTTTCAATCAAAACCGTATTGGATGAATATTTTACCCGACGGCATTTCAAATGCACAGCCCACGTAGTACATCGTTTGGACCGCGACACATCCGGTTTGATGATGTATGCAAAAAATATAGAGGTACAACGGATTTTGGAAGAACACTGGCAGGAAATCGTGACAGACCGTAGATACGTGGCCGTAGTCAGTGGGAAGATGGAAAAAGAAGGCGGAACCATATCTTCTTGGTTGAAAGACAATAAAGCGTATGTAACGTACTCCAGTCCGACAGACAACGGAGGAAAATATGCCGTCACACATTTTCATACGTTAGACGCGAGAGAGCGTTATTCGTTGGTTGAATTGAAATTGGAAACCGGCCGGAAAAACCAAATCCGTGTACACATGCAAGATATTGGCCATCCGGTAGTCGGCGATTCAAAATACGGCAATGGAAGCGATCCGATAGGACGGTTGGGATTACATGCCTATCGACTGAATTTTTACCATCCCATCACGGGGGAACCAATGGAGTTCGAGACCCCTTTCCCTACTTTATTCACTAAATTATTTCCGGTAAGCAAACCACTTCACTCTACAACAGAAGCACCTTCTGAATAATTCCATTTCCGTTATCATGAAATGGATATTATAAAAATATGCGAGGGAAATAATCCCTCGCACATTTTTATAACTATAATATTTCTATATATCCTTCTTTTGCTCAATCTTTTAAATCAAGTGCCAAACTCAGTTCATCCAACTGCTTCTGGTCTATATAAGAAGGTGCATCCAACATTACATCACGCCCACTGTTATTCTTCGGGAAAGCGATGCAATCGCGAATACTGTCAAGTCCGGCAAACAAACTTACCCAACGGTCAAGCCCGTACGCCAAACCACCGTGAGGAGGCGCACCGTATTTGAAAGCATTCATCAGGAAACCGAACTGCTCCTGTGCACGTTCTTCCGTGAAGCCCAATATCTTGAACATCTTGTCCTGAAGCCCCGGATCGTGGATACGGATGGACCCCCCTCCTACTTCAACTCCATTGCAAACCATATCGTAAGCATCCGCACGCACAGCCGCCGGATTGGAATCCAACAATGGGATATCCTCATCCTTGGGATGCGTGAACGGATGGTGCATCGCCATCAAGCGCCCTTCCTCTTCGCTCCATTCGAACATCGGGAAATCCACCACCCACAACAAAGAGAATTTGTTCTTATCGCGCAATCCCAAACGAGTTCCCATCTCCAAACGCAATTCACATAACTGTTTACGCGTCTTCATGGCATCCTCGCCACTCATTATCAGTATCAAATCGCCCGGCACGGCCTTCATCGCCTCCTTCAAGCGCAACAACACTTCCTGCGTATAGAATTTATCCACACTGGATTTTACGCTGCCGTCTTCCTGCACACGGGCATATACCAATCCTTTTGCCCCTATTTGACTGCGCTTCACGAAGTCCGTCAGTTGATCCAACTGCTTACGGGTATATGAAGCACATCCCGGCGCACAAATACCTCCGATGTAGGACGCATCATTGAACACGGAAAACTCTCCCGTACCTTTCAACACGTCCATCAGTTCCACGAACTCCATACCGAAACGCGTGTCCGGCTTGTCGCTACCGTAAAGCCGCATGGCTTCGCTCCAAGGCATGCGGGGGAACGGTTCCGTGAGTTCTATACCCCGTATCGTACGGAAGAGGTGTTTGGCCATCCCTTCAAAAAGGGCTATCACGTCCTCCTGCTCCACGAAACTCATCTCACAGTCTATCTGTGTAAATTCCGGTTGGCGGTCGGCACGCAGGTCTTCATCACGGAAACACTTCACAATCTGGAAGTAACGGTCCATACCGGCTACCATCAAGAGTTGTTTCAGAGTCTGCGGGCTTTGCGGCAACGCATAAAACTGCCCCGGATTCATGCGGGAAGGCACCACAAAATCACGGGCACCTTCAGGAGTAGACCCAATCAGCATCGGTGTTTCTATTTCCAAAAAACCTTTGCTGTCCAGATAACGGCGAACCTCCATCGTCATCTGATGGCGGAGTTCCAGATTTTTCCTCACGCAAGCACGGCGCAAATCCAAATAGCGGTACTTCATACGTATATCATCCCCTCCGTCCGTATTGTCTTCGATCGTGAAAGGAGGAGTAACGGAAGCATTGAGTACAGTCAGTTCCGACACGATGATTTCAATCTCCCCTGTCGGCAAATTCTTATTCTTACTCTCACGCTCGTTCACTTCGCCCTTTATCTGAATCACATCTTCACGCCCCAACTTATTAGCCCGGGCACAAAGCGCGTCATTCACTTCTTCATTAAAAACTAATTGTGTAATGCCATACCGGTCACGCAAGTCGACGAAAGTCATGCCTCCCATCTTACGCACACGCTGCACCCACCCGGCCAGCGTCACGGTCTTTCCGGCATCCGCAAGTCTCAGCTCACCACAAGTATTTGTCCTGAACATATCTGTTTGCTTATATTAAGATTCAACATGCAAAGTTATCCTTTTTTTATGAGGAATTCAACGTTAGATAAAAGTTTTCGTTCTTATTTTATCCTTTTTCTTCAAAAACTTGTATATAAAAAATAAGTGTCGTATTTTTGAACCCACAAAATTTGAGAAACCATATCATTAATAACTGATTTCTATGATGAATTTAAACAGAAGTATCAGCCACGTGCTTAAAGCATCCTTGCTTACGGCCGGATTGTTCCTTTTCACTCCGACAGAAGCTGCGGCCAAAACCGAAACTTTCGGAGTAGGAAACAAGACATTCCTCCTTAACGGCAAGCCTTTCATCATCAAAGCCGCCGAAGTGCATTATCCCCGCATCCCGCGTCCCTATTGGGAACAGCGCATCAAGATGTGCAAGGCTTTGGGAATGAACACGCTTTGTCTGTATGTCTTTTGGAACATACACGAACAGGAAGAAGGCAAGTTCGACTTCACGGGCAATAACGACGTGGCGGAATTTATCCGATTGGCACAAGAAAACGGACTTTATGTCATCGTGCGTCCCGGCCCGTACGTATGCGCCGAATGGGAAATGGGCGGCCTGCCCTGGTGGTTGTTGAAGAAGAAAGATATCCGTCTGAGAGAACAAGACCCGTACTTCATGGAACGTTACCGCATCTTCGCCAAAAAACTGGGAGAACAGATCGGAGACTTGACCATTGAAAAAGGCGGACCGATTATCATGGTGCAAGTAGAAAACGAATACGGGTCGTACGGCGAGGACAAACCGTATGTTTCGGCCATTCGCGACATCATCCGCGACTCAGGTTTCGACAAAGTAACTTTGTTCCAATGTGACTGGAGTTCCAACTTTACCAAAAACGGACTGGACGATCTGGTATGGACCATGAACTTCGGTACCGGCGCCAATATCGAAAACGAATTCAAGAAGTTGGGCGAGTTGCGTCCTGAGTCCCCCCAAATGTGTTCCGAGTTCTGGAGCGGATGGTTCGACAAATGGGGCGGGCGTCACGAAACGCGCGGCAGCAAGGAAATGGTCGGTGGGCTGAAGGAAATGTTGGACAAAGGCATTTCATTCTCGCTCTACATGACGCACGGAGGTACCAGTTGGGGACACTGGGCCGGTGCCAACAGCCCCGGATTCTCACCCGACGTGACTTCGTACGATTACGATGCTCCTATCAACGAGGCCGGACAAGTCACTCCTAAATACATGGAATTGCGAGAGATGCTATCGGGGTATAGCGACAAGAAGTTACCCTCCATCCCAAAAGAATTCCCTGTAATCAATGTTCCCAAAATACAGTTTACGGAAGTGGCTCCTTTGTTTGAGAACCTCCCTGCACCTCATGCGTCGATGGACATTCAAACGATGGAAGCGTTCAACCAAGGATGGGGTTCCATTCTTTACCGCACTAAGACTCCGGCCGTACCGACACAAAGTATCCTGACCATAACGGATGCGCACGACTTCGCGCAAGTCTTTATCAATGGGAAACTGATCGGCTCCATCGACCGTCGCAACCATGAGAAGACCATGTTGCTGCCGGCCATGAAGGAAGGAGACCAACTGGACATCCTTGTGGAAGCCATGGGACGAATCAACTTCGGCCGTGCCATCAAGGACTTCAAGGGCATTACGGAAAAAGTGGAATTGAGCTACACCATGAATACCGGCAGCCAAGTGACCGTCAACTTGAAAAACTGGCAGATTTACACCCTCAGCGACAGCTATCAGGTACAGAAGGACATGAAATATGTTCCGCTGAAGGACCAGAAAGTACCGGGATGCTACCGTGCGACTTTCAACCTGAAAAAGACCGGCGACACATTCCTGAACCTGGAAACATGGGGCAAAGGACAGGTTTACGTAAACGGACACGCCATCGGACGCTTCTGGAAAATCGGTCCGCAACAGACGCTTTACATGCCCGGATGTTGGTTGAAGAAGGGCGAGAACGAGATTATCGTACAAGACATTGTAGGTCCGCAGGAAACCGTGGTCGAAGGCCTGTCCAAACCTATCATCGACAAACTGAACGTCGATGCGCCGAACACGCACCGCAAGGAAGGACAAACCCTGAATCTGGCCGGTGAAACGCCCTGCAAGACCGGTGAGTTTGCCGCAGGCAACGGTTGGCAGGAAGTCCGGTTCGACCAACCCGTAACGGGACGTTACGTGTGCATCGAAGCCTTGAATTCCCATAACAACCGCGAATATGCTTGTATCGCAGAATGGTACATGCTCGACGACAAGGGTCAGCGCATCAGCCGCGAGCCATGGACAGTGGCATACGCCGACGACGAGGACATCTCTTCGGGCAACAAGACAGCCGATAAGATTTTCGACCTTCAGGAGTCTACGTATTGGAGTACCAATAAAGACGTGAAGTTCCCCCATTACATCGTATTGGATTTGGGCGCAGAGCAGACATTAGGCGGTTTCCAATATCTTCCCCGCGTGGAACAGGGAGCGCCCGAAAGCATCAAAGGTTACAAAATCTACGTAAAGAGCCAGCCTTTCAAATTCTAAACCGTTAGTCTGGCATTTATCAGAAAATGGCATGTTTCTTTTGAGAGGCATGCCACTTTTTTTGTATTTAGTTTGGATATGTCGTCTAAAAGACGTACCTTTGCATCGCTTTTGAGAAATCACATTCTCTCAAGTCTCGGGGTGTAGCGCAGTCCGGTTAGCGCACCTGCTTTGGGAGCAGGGGGTCGTGGGTTCGAATCCCGCTACCCCGACCATCAGAAAAGGCACTGTAAAACAAGCTTTCAGCGAGTTGACAGTGCCTTTGTTTTTATTCAGCCAACAAATGACCGTCATGAATAAGTCATACCACAAAGAGATACTGCACATCGCTCTCCCGTCCATCCTTTCCAATATCACCGTTCCCCTGCTCGGGCTGATAGACCTGACCATTGCGGGACATCTCGGTGCCGCTTCGTATATCGGTGCCATAGCCATCGGCGGTACGATATTCAATATGATCTATTGGATTTTTGCATTCCTGCGGATGGGAACCAGCGGGATGACTTCACAAGCCTACGGTGCCGACAATAAACAAGAAATGCAACTGTTGCTTTATCGTTCCTTGGCCACCTCCACGGGCATAGCCATCCTCATCCTCCTCCTGCAGGGCCCGTTACTTCATCTGGCCCTGTCCGTCATGTCGCCCACGGAAGCTGTGGCGGATTTTGCTTCGGTATACTTTAGAATCTGCGTATGGGGCGCTCCTGCCGTGCTCGGGCTTTACAGCCTGACCGGATGGTTCATCGGATTGCAAAATGCAAAATACCCGCTCTACGTGGCCATCGTCCAAAACCTCGTCAACATAGCGACCAGCCTGTCCTTTGTCTTCGTATGGCACATGGACGTGGCCGGAGTGGCTTTGGGGACAGCCATCGCCCAATATTGCGGACTGGCGCTTTCCCTATATTATTGCCACCGTATGCACCGTAGGCTCGGCCTTCCTTTTGCATTCGTCCCCTCTTCCGTATTCCGGAAAAACGCCATTCGCCGTTTCTTCAGTGTCAACCGAGACATTTTCCTGCGCACCCTTTGCCTCGTGTGCGTCACTCTCTATTTCACCTCCGCCGGTTCCCGTCAAGGGGAATATATCTTAGCGGCCAATGCCTTGCTGATGCAATACTTCACCCTCTATTCTTATTTCATGGACGGTTTCGCCTTTGCCGGAGAAGCCCTCTCGGGCAAATGTGCCGGTGCGGGAGATTACCAGGCCCTGAAAAAAGTCATCCGTAACCTGTTTCTTTGGGGATGCGGCGTGGCACTGACCTTCACCTTATTCTATATGGCCGGCGGAAAGGCTCTCATGAACCTGCTCACCGACGAAGCCTATGTCGTCGCCACAGCTTCCGACTACCTGCCTTGGGCTGCCCTCATCCCCTTTGCAGGTCTCTCGGCATTCATTTGGGACGGTGTTTTCATCGGACTCACGGCCACACGCTATATGCTCCTGTCCATGTTGGGCGCCACCCTGACTTTTTTCAGCGTCTACCTCAGCCTCTTCCCTATATGGCAAAACCACGCACTTTGGCTGGCTTTTCTCCTCTATTTATTCGTGCGAGGTCTCATGCAACACTTGCTATATAGAAATAAAATCTTAACTTTGCATCCTACAAACTAAATACACGCAAACGCAATGAACTACGTAGGCATACTTATCGGCTTGGCCACCTTCCTGATTATCGGCCTGTTCCATCCTTTAGTCATCAAGGGCGAATACTATTTCGGAACCCGATGCTGGTGGGCTTTCCTCGTGACGGGAATCCTATGTGCCGGTTTGTCGCTCTATGTGGAAAACGTGTACTTGAGTATCATTTTCGGTGTCATATCGTTCTCTTCCTTTTGGGGGATACTCGAAGTGTTCGACCAACGCAAACGGGTGCTGAAAGGTTGGTTCCCGAAAAATCCCAAACGACTGAAAGACTACGAATAAACCGCCCGTCGTTTTTTTATCATTCCCATTCCCTCCCTTTGCGTCAAAAATTTTTTCTGCCGGGAAAAAAGCCCCTGCATTTTTCTATATTCCTCTTTTCCAGGATCTTGAATACAGCGTAAAAATGTGCGCCAAATGAAAAATCATTCGCCTGAGATTGATTTTTCATTCTCCGGCAAACGATTTTCCGTTTGCCGCAAGATGATAAACCGCTCTCATGCAAGCCTTTTTTTGTCAAACTTGCCGATATATCCGAAAGAACAGCCGTTCGCTACATCCTTTCATCCCATACTCAAAAGGCTGCCATGACATTTAATACAAATCCCGTGAAGCCAGGCATCCAACTTCACGGGATTTTTCTGCCGGATATGCTACGACATCCGGACTAATACCACAAGATGGTTACTTGTCGCCGAAGTAACGGTTGTACAAACCGGCGAAACCACGGCCATGGCGAGCTTCGTCCTTTGCCATTTCATGCACAGTGTCGTGAATGGCGTCCAAATCCTGCTGTTTGGCCATCTTGGCCAAATCCATCTTGCCGGAGCAAGCACCGCTTTCAGCCTCCATACGCTTCTTCAGGTTGGTCTTCGTGTCCCAAACCATGTCGCCCAACAATTCGCAGAAACGGGAAGCATGGTCGGCCTCTTCAAAAGCATAACGCTTGAAAGCTTCCGCAATCTCAGGATAGCCTTCACGGTCAGCCTGACGGCTCATGGCCAAGTACATGCCCACTTCGGTGCATTCTCCTTCAAAGTTTGCCTGCAAACCTTTCTTGATTTCAGGGTCAACGTCCTTGGCAATGCCGATAACATGCTCGGTCACGAAAGTCAATTCCGTATCTACCAATTCCTTGAACTTTGAAGCCGGAGCCTTGCACTGCGGGCACTGTGCCGGAGCTTCTTCGCCTTCATGAATGTAACCACATACTGTACACACAAATTTCTTTTTCATTTTCTTCCGTTTTTAATTTAAATTACACATTCGTTCTTATTATTTCTCTGCCCGTGCCCTTCAGGCTCATGCCTCCATCGCACAGGCTTTACATACACCTTTATAATAGACATGCGCTTCGTCCACCTTAAAGTCCGAGCCTGCCGGTAAAAAGTCTTTCAAACTTTCCGGAAGAGCCACATCGAATAATTTTCCGCACCTCTTGCACATGAAATGCGCATGGGGAACAATTACCCCGTCAAAACAAACTTTCTTCTCATCAATGGTCAACATCAAGGCAGCTCCATGATCGGAAAAAAGCCGTAAAGTGTTATACACGGTCGTCTTAGACAACGTAGGTATAACTTTACACAAAGCCACATACACCTCATCCACTGTGGGATGCGTATGATTCTTAAGCAAATAATCCATAATTGCTATGCGTTGTACGGAGGGGTGAATCCCATATTTCTGCAATGTATCCAAAGCCTCTTTGTTAACCATGTTCAATATAAATTTGTAATGTTTACAATGCAAATTTAGCGTAAGTTCCGTTCCTGTGCAAGCCTTCCCGTGTTTTTTTTGATAAATAACAGCTTTTTTTGCTTTTATTGATACCTTTATATTATCTTTGTTCCACAAATATCAAACATAGCAACATGAATTACGGATTTGTCAGAATTGCCACAGCCATCCCCGGCGTAAAAGTAGGAGATTGCAAATATAATGCGCAACAAATTGAAAGTTTGATTATTCAGGCGGAAGGTAAAGGCGTAGAAATCATTTGTTTTCCGGAACTTAGCATCACGGCTTACACTTGCGGTGACTTGTTTGCCCAACAACTGCTGCTCGACGAGGCGGAAATGTGCCTTATCAGCATCCTCGACTTCACCCGCTCATTGGACATCATCTCTATCATAGGACTGCCTGTCGCTTACCACGGCACGCTGCTGAATTGTGCGGCAGTGATACAAAAAGGAAAAATTTTAGGGCTTATCCCCAAAACTTACCTGCCCAACTACAAGGAATTCTATGAACAACGTTGGTTCACGTCCGGCGATGTGCACGGAAACAGCAATGTATTGGTTTGCGGGCAAATGGTGCCGCTGAGCCGCCACTTGGTCTTCAACACTCCCTCTTGCTGTTTCGGTGTGGAAATCTGCGAAGACGTATGGGCCCCCATCCCCCCCAGTTCCGAATTGGTACTCCAGGGAGCAGAAATCATTTTCAATCTTAGCGCAGACAATGAAGGCGTAGGCAAACAAGACTATCTCAAATCCTTGTTGGCACAACAAAGTGCAAGATGCCTCGCCGGTTATGTATTTTCGGGGGCAGGATTCGGAGAAAGCACACAGGATGTTGTTTTTGCCGGCAAGGCCCTTATCTACGAAAACGGGATGCTGTTGGCGGAAAACGAACGTTTCTCTTTTAAAGAGCAATTGGTTTACAGCGAAATAGACGTAGAATGCCTGCGTGCGGAAAGGCGTGTGAACACCACGTTCAGCGCCTCCATCGCCCGGCTGAGACCGCACGATACCATGCGGATAGATACCGAACTCTTCGCTTCCAAGGACATCGAATTAAGCCGTAAGGTTGACCCGATGCCTTTTGTCCCGGCAGGAAAGGCACTGAATGAACGGTGCGAAGAAATCTTTGCCATACAGATAGCAGGACTGGCCAAAAGATTGGTACATACACAAACACAGACCGTAGTCATCGGGATTTCCGGCGGACTGGATTCCACCCTTGCCCTGTTGGTCTGCACCAAGACGTTCGACAAATTAGGACTTTCGCGCAAAGGCATCGTCGGTGTGACCATGCCTGGCTTCGGGACCACCAACCGTACTTATACCAATGCCGTCAACCTTATGAAAAGCCTGGGGGTGACCCTACGAGAAATCAGCATCAAAAAGTCCTGCATACAACATTTTGAGGACTTGGGCTTCGACATGGCCAACCATAATGTGACGTATGAAAACGCACAGGCGCGCGAACGTACGCAGATATTGATGGATGTGGCCAACCAGATGAACGGCATGGTAGTGGGAACCGGTGACTTGTCGGAACTGGCTCTGGGATGGGCCACGTACAACGGCGACCACATGAGCATGTACGGCGTCAACGCCTCTATCCCCAAGACGTTGGTGAAACATTTGGTCAAGTGGGTGGCCGACAGTATTATTGACGAACCATCCCAAGCCACCTTGCTGGATATCGTGGACACTCCGATTAGCCCCGAACTGATACCGGCAGACGAAAATGGCAACATCAGCCAGAAGACAGAAGACTTGGTCGGCCCTTACGCACTACATGACTTTTTCCTATATTATACCTTGCGTTTCGGTTTCCGCCCGTCCAAGATATTCTATCTGGCCCAATATGCTTTTGCCGGAAAGTATACAGACGAAGTGATAAAGAAATGGCTGACAACGTTTTTCCGCCGTTTCTTCTCCCAACAGTTTAAGCGTTCCTGCCTGCCCGACGGTCCTAAAGTGGGAAGCTGTAGCCTGAGTCCTCGTGGAGATTGGCGAATGCCTAGCGACGCGTCGGCTGCAGCATGGATGGATGAATGCAACAACTTGCAGGCCTAACCCCATATCAAAAAAGAAACGGTGTATTCCCCCTCTTCTGGCGGAACACACCGTTTCTTTTTATTCCATCTGGCACTTCCCTCTTCTACTCTCCATCGCCTTCAAATCTCAATGTCTCCACTTTCTCCAGTCTCGATTTAAGACGTGGCATGCTCCCTTTCCGAATACGCAGCGTCATGCTGCAATCGTGTTCATACCCTTGACAGACAATAGACGGCTCTTCCTCCTTGACAATGCGCATGACGGAATTCATGAAAGGATACTCAAAGAAAAAGGTGATTTCCTCGTCCACCGTTTTTTCTATAATCCGGGCCGCCTGTATGGCTTCGATGGCTGCTGCCTTATAGGCCTGTATCAGTCCGCTCGTCCCCAACTTGATTCCACCGAAATAACGGATGACGACAATCAAGACATCCGTAAGCCCGTAAGAATTAATCTGTCCCAAAATCGGTTTCCCGGCTGTACCAGAAGGCTCCCCGTTGTCATTGGCACGGAAATCCTTCCGTTCGTGTCCCAACATGTAGGCATAGCAACAATGGCGTGCATCGTAATACTTCTTTTGATAGTGCTCCACCTGCTCTTTCACTTCGTCTATCGTATGCACTGGGTGAATAAAAGCCAGGAATTTACTCCGTTTCTCGCTATACTCCCCTTCTGCCGGTGCTGTTATCGTCTTATATACGTCATTTCCTTCCATATCCCTACTGTTCAAAAAACTCCGGCTACCGGATTCTACCGGCAACCGGAGTTGCAAAGATACTTATTTTTTCCTTACGACAGTTTATGAATCACCAGTCCGCTACGTAATTTAGGCTCGAACCAAGTAGCTTTTGGGGGCATGATTTTCCCGCAATCTGCTATATCCATGATTTGCTGCATAGACACTGGATACAGTGCCAACGCCATTTTCATCTCACCGCTGTCGCAACGTCTTTTCAGTTCGTCCAAACCACGCAGTCCTCCTACGAAATCAATCCGCTTATCCCTACGTAAATCCTTAATGCCCAAAATCTTATCCAATATAAGCCGACTGCTGATAGTCACGTCAAGCACATCAATCGGATCGTCTTCATCAAAACGTCCCGGAAGTACACGCAACCTGTACCATTTTTCATCCAGATAAAGCGAAAACTCATGAGGTCGCATAGGTTTGTACACCGAACAGCCCGTGCAAGCCACTTCGAAATCCTTCTCCAAAGCCTGCAAGAACTCATCCGAAGTATGGCACCCCAGGTCTTTCACCACACGGTTGTAATCCAATATAGTCAGTTCGCTTGCAGGGAAGCACACGGCCATAAAATAATTGTATTCCGCCTCGGGGTGCGTCCTGCCATGGGCTAAAGCTTTCTCTTGTCCCACCAAAGCTGCCGCAGCCGTACGATGATGGCCGTCTGCAATGTACAACGCGGGAATGGCTGCAAATTCTTTCGTAATCGCATCAATATCCGCTTCATTATCCACAAGCCAGAACCGATGGCGGAAACCGTCGAGCGGGGCAACGAAATCATATTCCGGCTCATGCCTTGCATATTGGTCTATCAAGGAAGCCAACGCGGCATTGTCGGGATAAGCCAGAAAAACCGGTTCTATGTTCGCATCCGTAATACGGATATGCTTCATCCGGTCTTCTTCCTTTTCGTGCCGCGTCAGTTCGTGCTTTTTGATTACCCCGTCCATATAGTCCTTGACCGAAGCTCCCAACACGATGCCGTACTGTGTCCGCCCGTTCATGGTCTGTGCATAAATATAATACATGGGCTTAGCGTCTTCCACCAACCAACCGTTACGTTGGAACTTGGCAAAGTTCTCAGCCCCCTTCTCATACACACATGCAGCGTATTCATCCGTCCCCTCCGGAAAATCTATCTCCGGACGAATCACGTGATATAGCGACATTTCGTTATCGCCTGCCTCTATACGGGCTTCTTCCGAACTGAGCACGTCGTACGGACGGCACTCTACCCGTTCCACCAAATCCTTAGGCGGACGAAGCCCCTTAAACGGTTTAACCCAAGCCATAGCCCCTACGATTATTTATTTACCTGATATTTCGTACATCCGTCCTTGAAGAATGCGGCAATCTGGTGCGCTGCAGCCACTCCGGCATTGATATTGGCCTCGGCTGTTTGTGCACCCATCTTTTTGGGTGTAGAGAAATAACGTCCTCCCAACATACGGAAATCAGCATCCGTTTCCGGCATGATGTCCGTGACATACTTCAGGTCTGTACGCTCCTGCATCAATTTCAGCAATTCGGGTTCATTAATTACCTCTTTCCGGGCCGTATTGACCAACACTCCTCCCTTAGGCATCTTGCCGACCAAGGCATAATTGATGCTTTGACGCGTCTCTGCCGTAGCCGGGATATGCAAGGAAACCACTTCGCACTGTTCAAACAACTCATCTTGCGAAGAGACTGCCTTCACCCCATCGGATTCTATGGCCGCCGCAGGACAATATGCGTCGTAAGCATAAACATCCATGTCGAATCCTTTTGCGATATGCGCGACGCGACGACCGACATTACCGTAGGCCAAGATTCCTAATTTCTTTCCTTTCAACTCCGTACCGGCCTTTCCATTATAAAAGTTACGTACGGCGAATACCAACATTCCGAACACCAGTTCGGCTACGGCGTTGGAATTCTGGCCGGGTGTATTCATCACCACCACCCCGTGCGCGGTAGCAGCCTCCAAATCCACATTATCGTAACCGGCTCCGGCGCGGACAACGATTTTTAAGTTCTTCGCCGCATCAAAAACTTCATTATCTATCTTATCACTGCGGATTATCATGGCCTCCACGTCGGCCACTGCCGCCAGAAGTTGTGCCTTCTCCGTATATTTCTCCAACAAAACGACTTCCAATCCGGCTGTCTCTGCAACCTCTTTGATACCGTCCACTGCAACTTTTGCAAACGGTTTTTCTGTAGCAATCAATATTTTAGCCATAGTTATTTTATTTAAATACATCCCATAAATAAACAGGCACACCTCTGTACAAGGCGCGCCTGTCTTTATAGCCTCTTAATGCTGAGCTTCAAAGTCTTTCATGCTTTGTATCAATGCCTGCACACCTTCTATCGTTTGTGCGTTGTAGCATGAAGCACGGAAACCGCCTACGCTACGGTGGCCTTTTATGCCCACCATGCCGCGCTCCGTAGCAAACTGCAAGAAGTCGGCTTCCAATTCTTTATATTCGTCGTTCATTACAAAACAAATATTCATATATGAACGGTCTTCTGCCTTTGCAGTTCCACGGAACAACTTGTTACGCTCTATTTCGGTATAAAGCATGTCCGCACGTTCTTTCGCACGCTTGTCCATCGCTTCCACACCACCGTTTTGCTTCACCCATTCCAAATTCTTCATGGCACAGTAGATGGGTACCACTGGAGGCGTATTGAACATGGAACCATTTTTAACATGGGTCATGTAATCCAACATTGTGGGAATCTGGCGGCTTACCTTATTCAAAGCTTCGTCCTTTACGATAACGATATTCACTCCGGCCATAGATACGTTTTTCTGTGCTCCGGCGTAAATACAATTATATTTGCTCACATCTACCGGACGAGAGAATATATCCGACGACATATCCGCAATCAAAGGAACAGGACTGTCCAAATCATAGCGCATTTCCGTTCCGAAAATCGTATTGTTTGTCGTAATATGCAAATAATCGGCATCAGCCGGTACCGTAAAGTTTTTCGGAATATAGGTATAGTTGTCTTCGGCCGAAGAAGCTACTTCAACCACTTCACCGAACAACTTTGCTTCTTTCATAGCCTTCTTGGCCCATGTACCTGTATTCAAATAGGCTGCCTTCTTCTCCAAAAAGTTATAGGGAACACGACAGAATTCCGTACTGGCACCTCCTGCCAGAAAAACAACCGAATAACCGGCCGGTAGGTCGAGTAATTCTTTTACCAATTCTACAGCCTTGTCTACTACAGGCTGGAAGTTCTTTGCCCTATGGCTAATTTCCATCAGGGAAAGACCGCTACCCTCAAAATCCAAGCATGCAGCTGCTGTTGCCTCTATTACTTCACGCGGCAACATGGATGGACCTGCATTAAAATTATACTTCTTCATCTAATTTGTAAAACTTAAGATTAATTATCAGTTACTCTAAGCATAACATCTGCGAAAGTAGAAAATAAAATCCATAAAAGCAACGATTGAAACCACATTTTTTAAGCCAAGCGCTTTTTTTACTATCATATATTATAAAAAACGGCTTTTAACCCTTACAACTCGTAATCTTATTTTGTCTTTTCTATAATCGTCTTGATGCCTTTTATCTTTTGCCCGGACACGGCTGCCAAGGTTTCTTTTAGCAAATTCCGCCTGATAGCGACAAAAGCATAATGTTCTTTCACATCTATACGCCCGATATCGCTCTTGCCCAATCCTCCTACCTTTGACAGGAACCCCACAATATCCACCTTGTTGATTTTATCCTTTTTCCCTTTTCCGATATAAAGCGTCACCCACTGGGGCTTGGCAGGCTCGGGCTTAGGTCCTTCCCACACATATTCTTCGGGAATCTGCTGTATAAACTCAGGCAAGTATTCCTCCGGTCCTAATATGAGAAAGACATTTCCGGAAGCATCCCACCGCGCCGTTCGGCCGTTACGATGAATATAAGTATCTTCATTGAGCGGCAAATGATAATGGATAACATGGTCTATATTGGGTATATCCAGTCCTCGTGCAGCTAAATCCGTTGAAACAAATACATTGCATGATCCGTTACTGAACTTGTAAAGCGCACGCTCACGATCCTTCTGTTCCATTCCTCCATGAAACATTTCACACGAGATTCCTTCCTGAAGCAAATAACGGTAAACCCGTTCTACGCTTTCACGGTAGTTCACAAAAATCAAGGAACTCTTATTTCCCAAATAGCACAAAAGCTTGGACAAGACCTCTAACTTATCTTTCTGTGGAGATTTCACCGTATAAACCTTTATACGCTCCGGAATCTGCTCTTCATCTTCCAAGAAATTCAATTTCAAAAAATCGCCCTCTGATACAAATCGAGGAATAGCCGGCGCATCTGTGGCCGAGAGAAGAAAACGACGTTTTAAATACGGAATTTGCGCAATTACCTCCGACATTTCTTCCTGAAAACCCATCTCAAGGCATTTGTCAAATTCGTCAATCACCAACGTATGGACATGTGAAGCATCAATATTTCCTTTATTTAAATGGTCGTTCATACGCCCCGGAGTACCTATTATAACTTGTGGGTTCAAGCTTTTCATCGTACGGTGCTCATCCATGGCCGGACGGCCGCCATAGCAACTCATGACAGGAATGCCTGTTCCCATAGACTTGAAAACTTGCTCTATTTGCAATGCCAATTCACGAGAAGGAACCAATACCACAGCTTGAAGAACATTCTCTTCTTTTAAAGATTGCACTAAAGGCAACAGATAAGCGACTGTTTTTCCCGAACCCGTCGGAGATAAAAGTACCAGGTCTTTCCCTTTTCTGTATTCCTCAACTGTGGTTTGTTGCATCGCTGTCAAACTATCTATATGCAACTTCCATAAAATTTCTTTTATATTGATATTAGTCATCACTTTACTTTTTATAATCAAACAAAATTTAAATATAAAATCCTTTATATACTATTGTCATAAGAAAAAACAAGGCCAACCTTATCGTTAAAGGCGTGAGTACCTCTGATGTATCATGACATTTACAAAGATAACACTTTTGTTTGTATCTTAAACGATAGCAGAAATAAAATTGAAACAAAATCCCAAGTAACGAATTTACACCGGAAGAACAATAGAACGTTATCCACTACTTATTTTGGATGACCTCTTCCTCGTGCCGCTTGACGCCAAGGGACGTCCGCTTCTACTGAACATCATCAAGGACAGACATGGACGGAAGTCCATCATCATCACTTCGCAAGCCTCGGTATCTAACTGGTATTATACCAACGTGACAAACCAGGGCACAAATTGTTACATCCAAATTCAATGTAACACCGTCTTTACGCCTTGAGATGGAATGGAAGCAAGTGAGGTCATTTTACAAATTCTCTCTACACAGTGGCTCCCCCCCTTTATGCCTATACAGCATATTAGCGCCGGAGGATGTGAAAGGGGAACCTCGCAACGGCCATAAAAAAACCCGTTCCCCCGCCCGGCATGGGCCGTGCGCGGGGGAACGGAATGGAAA
>ERZ838827.87-NODE-87-length-138908-cov-34.311027_pt1 | contig 138908 bp, 103 predicted proteins | sample MGYA00519881_ERZ838827 | MGnify/ENA primary metagenome ERZ838827 (study PRJEB31850, sample SAMEA3708842) | human gut metagenome | biome: human gut; feature: human-associated habitat; material: faeces | place: China | collected 2014 ...
AGGTGTGGCGTCTATACATAATGCACCCCAAAAGTTTTGTGTCTAACTTTTGGGGTGCAGTTCACATCTGGCGGGGATTGGCTTATTCTTCAGCCTCCGGTTCAAATATATTGTAAAGCGGCACGCGCCAGAAACCTGCATCGCGGTACCATTTCAAAGAAGTGAAAAACCGCATCATCAACATATCATAACCCGGTTGCAAAAGCTGAGATACCTTCGGGGGCACATAGGTACTCAAACCGCTAAACGCGCCATCCTTTATCGGGATTTCCGGCATCGCGGTATAATCGTTTACCGTACTGTAATCACCATGATCTTTATAAACCACCGCCTCGTCCAAAATATTCCTGATTTTCGGGACGTAAGGACTCGAAAGCCCTACACTGTCCACCCATTCTCCATAATCATATAATGGAAAGCCCGTCTCGAACATCTGTAAACCGTCACGGTCCACCTTCATCAAATGATACTGCACTGCCTCATCCTGAAACAAAGAATCCATATACAAGGCCAAGGCATCCATCTGCGAAAGATCTGAAACACTGATGGATACGAAATCATCCCACTCCACATCGTTATTCTGGAAATGTTTCATATAAGTCTGGGCAGCACGTGCCAACCCGGCCGCATCCATCTTCAGCAGATAGGGTAAAGCCTTGTCATAAGGGAATCCCTCTGCCGGAATGGAGTTGGGAGCCGCAAGGAAATAATGCGCCCGGTCTTTCAGCTCATACGCCGTCTCCATATTGGCCATCAAACAAGCGTCGAACATGACCATATCCATATACGGACACCCCTCAAGAGCCTCACGTATATCCGTAATATTCATGCTGTAGCCATTTTCTTCATCTCCGAAAGCACGCTTTCTTACCGTATCCGGCGTATAAAGGCTGCCGTTGGCATGAGAAGAGAACGCAACGCCTTTTCGTTGGGCCGGATACAATGTAAAGACATCATTGATGACTTCCGTCATCACTTCCGGGTCCACCGAATACTGGTCGGGATAAGTCTTCACAGTCGTCTGCTGCACTTTTCCGCTATTGTCTTTCCCTATCAGGTATAATGTCGGCACCGAACTGATGTCGGCATACACCAACACATTGGCATTGATGTCGGATTTACCGTATCCGATTTTCATATCACTGATGTTGGCATTCAAATACTGTTTCAAATCGTTCTGCCCTACCATATATAAAAGGTATGTGGCTTCTTTGGGTTGGTCCGCGTCAGGACCTCCCTTGTCCGTATCGTCCTCGCAGGCTGCGCACACACACACCATCATTAACGCTCCAATATACCCTTTTATCCTAAGCTTCATAGCTATACGTTTTTTTCATCTATTTCGCAAAGGTACTAAAAATGGAATACAATCCAAATCTTTTAAGCAAAAAAAGTGACACGGCAAACTGACGAAAAAACAAGAGGAAGACGGAAAATCAATCTCAGCCGAACGATTTCTCATTCTCCTGAGATTGACCCAAGGCTTTTTTCACTCTGCAGAAACAAGCGGCCAGCCCTCTTCATCCCATGTCATTTCCCGAAAAAATAATTTACTGGCTCCATCATCCGAACGGCTGTAACCATGGGCCATGAAATAATCTTTTCCATCGAAATGATAAGCCGCACTATGCCCGATGGCCACAAATTCATCACTGTAGTCTACGACCAGGCTTCCTCCGCCTCGCGTCAGTTCCCTTCCGTCTTTATCCACATAAGGGCCGGTCACCCGGGCGGAACGGCCCACCACAACCTTATAATCGCTCTTCAGCCCCCGGCAACAGAAATCATAGGACACAAACAAATAATAATAACCGCCATGCTTAAAGATGAACGGGGCCTCGACGGAATTTACGGGACGCGAAGGTATGTCGGAAGCCCCCTCGAACTGGCGTGTGCATATTGTGTACAATTTTTCCGGTTTCAAAGTAGAAGTCAAATCCTCGGTCAACCGTACCAATTGGATACCTCCCCAAAAGGATCCGAATGCCATCCAAGGGTCTCCCTTTTCGTCTACGACGATGTTCGGGTCGATGGCATTAAAGTTGTCATGGGAATGCGACACGATAACCGCGCCGGTATCCGTCCACGGTTCGTCAGATGCCGGACTCAAAGTACTGCGATAGGCATGGCCAATGGCAGAAGTGTTCTTTCCGAAAGCGGAACAAGAATAAAAGAGATGATAATTCCCCTTATAATAAATGATATCCGGTGCCCACGTATGCCCTTTATACTCTGGGATACTGTCCATCGCCCACTGCGGGGGAGCCGGAAAAACACCGTGCCGGATTGTCCATTCGGATAAGTCTTTCGACGAGAAAGACGAAACGTTGTGTCCAGTAGAATAAAGATAATATGTATCTCCTTCTTTCGCCATGACAGGGTCATGTACCAACGGTTCGCGCACTACGCGCCCTTTACGGGCACCCTCTCCTTGTTGGGCATAACCGCCCATCAACGCAGAAAAGCCCAACATGCCTATAAACAATGTTCTTTTCATGAAATAAGATTAATGATTTCGATAACTATTTTAATATCCGCTCAAAAGTTGGAAGACGGCTTGTGTATAATCCGCTACTTTCTGTACCTTATGAATTTTCTTGCGGCATTTACGGTCACCTTCGGGATATATATATTCCCAAAAAGCTTTCATCTTCGTCAGCAGTTGCTTCTCGCCCCCTTCGAGTGTCTGGACATAATGGTCCAGCAAATCCGCATGCAACGCCCGCAAGGACGACATGCGCCGCTCCATGCTCCACGCCGCGCCCTCATGGTATTCGATAGCTACCCAAGGGGCTGCCAACAACCCACGTCCCATCATGACGCCTTCCAAAAAGGGCATTCCCCGCTGTAATTCACTAAGAAACTCTACCGTCGTGACATCGCCGTTATAAACTACCGGATGACGGCATTCACGGGCAAAACGAAGAAAAGCCTCACGGTCGCATACCCCCTTATATTGCTGCCGCCCTGTTCTTGCATGCACCACCACCCGGGACAAATGAGTCTCATTCAACACAGGAAGAAGCTCCATGCACTCTGCCGCATTCTCATATCCCAAACGCATTTTTACGGAAAAAGAGATGTCCGGATAGCGTTCCACGACCTGTAACAATCCTCTCACCCGTTCAGGTTCAGGCAGGAGACCGCACCCCTTTCCCTTTTTCACCAACATGGGAAAAGCGCACCCCATATTTAAATCCACCTCCTGATATCCATAGGAGACTACCTGGTCCAGAATCAGCTCTGCCTCTTCGGCCGAAGCCGCTATGATTTGAGGAACAAGATGCCCCACTTTGTTTGCATCCGGATGCAAATCACGTACATCCTTTCTTCTCAGGCCACCGTGCTCCCAACGGATGAAAGGTGTGTAATACACATCCACTCCACCGAAGTGTTTCTCAAAAGCATTGCGGTAAGGAGCCTCCGTAAGCCCCTGCAAAGGAGCCATATATATCTTTAATCTTCCCATATCTATTTTTCCGGTTTCTTTATATCCCGTATAATACGTTCCATTTCATCGAATTCCGCTCCCTTGTTCTGATTCAGGTAAACTTGATACAACAAAGGCGCCCAACGGGAAGCCTTGTCCGGAGACAACCGACGCACCTGTTCCAAAGGCTCCTCTGCCAATGCGTAATACGTCATCATTTCCTTTCTGTATTTCCGATATGCGACACTTTTCAACTCTGATTTTTTCATCGCATCGGAAGAAGCCTTGGCCATATTGCAATAAGCCAGCCCCTTAAAATAATTGGCCTCAATATTCATGCTGTCCAAAGTCAGAACCACATCACAATTAGCTATACAATTCTTATAGTCATCTTTACGCATGTACACCAATGCCTTTGCATACCAGAACAAAGCATTCTTCGGGTCGTATTGTATCATCCGGTCTGCAAACAACAACGCTTCGTCGTATTTCCCCTTACGGTTCAGAAACTCCTGCAAACTGGTGAAAAAATATGTATGGTCAGGGAAGTTCACAATCCCCCTTTTCAATTCCTTCACCCAAGCTGCAGTATCATTCAAAGCCAAGTGCGACCTACAAAGATACTCCTGCACATACTGTTGGTTCTTGGAGTAACGCAAAGCCGTCGGAGCATAACGTATCACGCCGTCGTAGGCCCCGATATGGTATCCCGTGGCTATAATCCAATAGGCCACACGAGAATACATCGTATCCGTCTGATTCAAGAAGTCACTCTTCAATGCCGGATATTCGGCCGAAGACAAATATAAATCCAAGAACCGGAATGCTTCCGTATAATTCTTCTTTCTCAAATAGAAGCGTCCGCCATTCAATAAATTGGCACGATGTTCCAACAGCCTCTTACGAACAGACGAACGGAACTTGAAACGCCCTTTGTACTCTGAAGACAACTCTACGGAATCACATTTCTCGAAATATTTATAGGCATTGTAGATACTATTATAATAAAGCACCGTATCGTACGCACGTTTCAAATAGATTTTTTCATTTTCAATGTCATTCAACCTGCACTGCACCAATGCCGCCGTATAATAAAGTTCTGCACGCTTCACCACTTTTTTCTCGCCGGACAGCGCATCCATCAGGCTCTTCTCTGCGGCATCCAACCGCTCCCTTACCTTCTTGGCCTCATCTCCGTTCTCCTCGTATCTGGCGTTCTTAATGGTTTTACGCGCTTCACGAACCACATTGGCACCGTCCGACGTCTGACAACAAACCCCGAACATACAAACCGTTGCCCAAAAACTCAATCTACTCATCCTATATAAAACAAAAGGGTGATGCCCACACTTTCATTGAACACCACCCCAATTCTTTCTTACTTTGTCATTATCTCCTACCGATTACTTGAGATAAGTATCCATCTCTGCTTCTTTAGCCTTCTCCCCGGTAATGTAATACACCGTCTTCAGACGCGAAGCCCACCTTTGCGGATTGTCAGGCTCAAGTTCCTTGACTTTCAGGAAGAACGGTTCTGCTTTCTTATACCAATCTTTCACTTGCGCGATTTTAGCATCGTATTCAGCTTTCTTCAGATTTTTAGTTTTACCGATTGCTTCATTGATGCCATATCCTGTATTACAGCAACATACACCGGCATTGTAATAAGCATCCGTAAAAGTAGGATCTATCTCCGTACTCTTCTCAAAGAACGGAAGGGCTTCCTCGAATTTCTCCTGACCAAACAATACTACACCTTTTGAATAATTGGCAATCTTGTTGTTAGGGTCGGCAGCCAAAAGACTGTTGGCAAACTCCAACGAAGCCGCATCATTCTTCTTTTCGGTGTAATAAGCCAACAAATTCTGGGCTATCACTTCATCTGCTGCTGCATACTTCTTCGAAGCGTCAATCCATTGGGCCGTATCACCCTTTTCCAGAAGTGTCATCAAATGTAACTGCTTTACCGTCTTGGCTTCCTTGTCATACTTCAATGCCTCTTCCAAATGAGTAGCGACCTTATCGAAATCCTTACCCTGGTAAGCTGCCAGACAGGCATAATAAGCTACCTGATTTTTGTCAAACACACTATCGTTCAACACCTTCGGTTCATCAGCCACCAGTTTATGATTCTGCGGATAAGTCAACCATGCATCGTATGCTTTATAAGCTCCCGCAAAATTCTGATTTTGGAAGTCAAACTGACCGACGTACATCAAGAAAGTACGGAACTTCATCAAGTTGCCTTTGTTCTTTTCCGCATATTCCTTTTTCTCGTCATACTCGTTGCATTTTTCGTATGCGTCCAGACAAGCATACAGGTTTTTAGCAAACTTTGCCGTATCCAAAGGCTGGTGAGCAGCCGCTTTGTTCAGTTCATCTGCAAAAAGCCTTTGGTACAAATCTCCCTGAACATCCCAAGCCAAAGCCATGTCTTTGGTTTCTCCGCTGTTCAAAGCTTCGGTCAACAACGTCTGGGCTTCCTCTATTTGATTGTTGTTAATCAATCCCTGAGCTTTTTTCACCAGTCTGTTCTGCGCGAAAGCACCGGTTGAAGCAACCAGCAATGCAATTGATAATACGTATTTATTCATAACTTTATAAATTAAAAGTTTTAAACTCATTCATTCGTTTCAGTCTCTTCGTCACGGGACTCTGAAACCGATGCATCAGAACTGCCTTCCAACTCATCCATTACCGGAGCCACACCGTCACTCAACATTTCCGTCTCTTCTTCTTCGTCCTCCGTCTGTACCTTGCATACGCTACTGATTTGGTCATTGCGCTTCTCAAGATTAATCAAACGGACACCTTGCGTGGCACGTCCCATAATACGGACATCAGCCACTTTCAAACGTATCGTTATACCGCTCTTGTTAATAATCATCAGGTCGTTCTCGTCCGTCACGACTTTGATAGCCACCAACTTACCGGTTTTCTCCGTGATGTTCAGTGTCTTCACACCCTTCGCCCCCCGGTTCGTCACACGATAATCCTCTATGTCCGAACGTTTGCCATAGCCTTGCTCGCTGACCACCATAATGGTTTCCGTCTGCGGGTCGTTCACACATACCATGCCTACCACTTCGTCGCTACCGTCCTCGTCGATAGTCATACCTCTCACACCAGTAGCCGTACGTCCCATGGCACGCACTTTGCTTTCGTGGAAACGAATGGCACGACCGTTCCGGTTGGCGATGATGATTTCATTCTCGCCATTGGTCAGGCGCACACCGATGACACGGTCGTCTTCACGAATCGTAATGGCATTGACACCATTCGCACGCGGACGGGAATACTCCTGCAAACAGGTTTTCTTGATGATACCGTTCTTCGTGCAGAACACCACATAATGCGAACGGCAAAATTCCGCATCGTTCAGGTTCTTGATACGCAAACAAACATTGATAGCGTCATCCGGGTCTATATTCAACATATTTTGGATGGCACGTCCCTTAGAGTTCTTGGCACCTTCCGGTATTTCATATACTTTCATCCAGAAACAGCGCCCTTTCTGCGTGAAGAAGAGCATCGTGTTGTGCATCGTGGCAGGATAGATGTATTCCACGAAGTCCGTATCACGCGTGCTCGTTCCCTTGCTGCCCACGCCGCCACGGGCCTGTGCCCGGAACTCAGCCAAAGGCGTACGCTTGATGTATCCCATGTGGCTGATGGTAATGACCATCTCGTCGTCAGCATAAAAATCTTCAGGATTGAATTCTTCGCTCGAATATACGATTTCCGAACGCCGCTCGTCACCGAACTGTTCTTTGACCTCAATCAATTCATCCTTGATTACTTTCATGCAAAGGTCTTCATCACTCAGTATCTGTTTGAAATATTCGATTTGTTTCAACAGTTCATCGTATTCGTTGCGCAACTGTTCCTGCATCAAGTTGGTCAACTGACGCAGACGCATCTCCACGATGGCCTTGGCCTGCACCTCGTCCAACTCGAAACGGCTCATCAAACCTTCGATGGCGGCCTGCGGATTCTGAGCGCTGCGGATAATATGCACGACCTCGTCGATGTTGTCACTCGCAATAATCAAACCTTGCAAAATATGGGCACGTTCTTCCGCCTTGCGCAAATCATACTGCGTCCGACGGATGACCACATCATGACGATGGTTCACAAAGTTAGAGATACAATCCTTCAGGGACAACAAACGCGGACGCCCTTTCACCAAAGCGATGCAATTCACGCTGAAGCTCGTCTGCAACGGGGTCATCTTGAACAATTTGTTCAACACGACATTTGCGTTGGCGTCGCGTTTCACGTCCACCACGATACGCATGCCTTCACGGTCGGATTCGTCATTGGCATTGCTGATGCCTTCAATCTTCTTTTCGTTTACCAAATCGGCAATCTGTTTGATCAGCTCCGCTTTGTTTACCCCGTAAGGAATCTCCGTAATGACAATCTTGTCATGATTCTCTCCCGGCTCTATCTCAGCCCGTGCGCGCATGACCACACGTCCGCGTCCCGTCTCGTAGGCTTCGCGCACGCCCTGCATGCCGTAAATAAAGCCCCCGGTAGGGAAATCAGGAGCCTTGACATGCTCCATCAGCCCGTCGATGTCGATGTCGCGGTTGTCTATATAAGCCACACAGGCATCAATGACTTCTCCTAAATTATGCGTGGGGATGTTAGTGGCCATTCCCACTGCGATACCACTGGCACCGTTTACCAACAAGTTCGGTATTTTTGTCGGCATAACCGTGGGTTCCCTCAACGTGTCGTCGAAGTTGTTCATCATGTCCACGGTTTCCTTTTCCAAGTCATCCATCATCGCTTCGCCCATCAACTGCAGGCGAGCCTCTGTATAACGCATGGCAGCAGCACTATCCCCATCGACGGAACCGAAGTTTCCCTGACCGTCCACCAACGTATAACGCATGCTCCATTCTTGTGCCATACGCACTAATGCGCCATAAACGGAAGAATCTCCATGCGGATGATACTTACCCAACACTTCTCCTACAATACGGGCGCATTTCTTATATGGTTTGTCGTGCGTGTTACCCAATTCCCTCATTCCATAGAGAATGCGGCGATGCACAGGTTTAAATCCGTCGCGCACATCAGGCAAAGCACGGGATACGATTACGGACATTGAATAGTCGATATACGATTTACGCATCTCGGTTTCAATGTTCACCTTTATTATTCTGTCTTGGTCTAACATTATTTATATCTGTTACTATTATAAATACCACTTGCCAAAAAGCATGTAAAATTACTACTTTTTGAGAGAATACGAAAGAAAACAGCCAAAAATTAATGGTTTACCCAGAAAAGACAAAGCCAGAAAAAGCAAAGAAAAAGTAAAAAGGCCGCAGGCATACTGAACACCCACGGCCTCTCATCCTAGCCACGCCGGCCTATTTCTCAAACACCAAATCTTCAGAAACGAAGCATTCTGCCATGCCTTCTTCCCGAACTATCCGTATTTCGCTGAAACTGATTGTCCCGTCCGACGGAGCATAAGTCATCACAGCCTGATAGGTATTGCCGTCACGACCGCCGACAAACTCCACCGTAGCCTTGTTTCCTTCTCCCTTCCACGAGATGATGGAACATTCGTCGACTTCCAGCGACGCACCGCTACCGTAGCCCACATACACCGTGCCGTAGCATTTGATGCCGTTGCTCAAGGCATCCATCCCGTCTACCGACTTGCCGGGGAAGTCCAAGATAAGCTTGCCCTCCAGGTTCGTGCCACCCAATGTCCAGACACCTTTAAAAGGCGTAGATACCGTCGCGGGCCTGGGCGGAAGAGGCACGTTGCGGAACTCCACGAAGCTGTCGTGGTAACCGTTGTCGAACGTGGTGAGCCTCAACTGGCACAGGCTCATCTTCGTGCCTTGTCCCGGCACGTCGAAAAGGGCGTAAACGCACTTCACCGGCACGCCGGGTTCGAAATCGAAATCCCCGTTGCCCAACGAGGTCACGGCATTGCCCACGATGCTACGGCCGGCATATTCCGCCCCGTCCGCACCGAACGCCTTCATCTTGTCGAACGAATAGACGCGCACGGTCTTATCACCTTTGTTCGTAATGACAAAATCCAACCCGCAGAAATCTTCCTGCCACGTCACGCCCTTGTAATCTACTGCAAACCCTTTCAGGTTGTTGGACACGGTCGTCCCGTCGGGAGCCACCGTACCCGCCGCGTCTCCTTCCGCCGTGCCTGCTTCTGCGCCTGTGCCCAAAACCTTGTCCACTTTCTTTTCTACCTGTTCCAAGGCCTTCCCCAACTTCTTAAAGAATTGCGCCTCGGCAGGCTCCGGAAAGCATGCGATCACCACGGCCAAAGCCGATATGAAAACCTTACTTTTCATCGCTGTCCGATTCTGATTTTGATTACCTGTCCGGCCCCACATGATCCACCAACCATCTGCCGTCCTGTTGTTCGAGCAATACTTTCATGTCATACTTCGAAGGATTGCTAGAATACTTCATAAGCTTGCCCGTGCTGCCCATGTCGCTCACTTGGGAACAAGTGTAACTTGTAGACAGCAACCGTTCACGCATCTCCCTGATGCCCCTGTCGTCCTTCATTTGTGCCTCGATTGCCATGTCTTCATTCAGGCGGCCTTTGCATCTTTCCGTCGCGTATGGCAGCAATTTCTCACGCTCGTTGGTCCTGAAACATTCCACGGCAAAGTCCGCCAATTTCTGCGGGTCGTCCGTCAAGTCCGTTTCTTGCTTTTCCACTACGTTTTCCACCAACACGGAATCCTTCGCCCCAGCATCATTTCCGGGGTTGTTTTTTGATGGCCCGCAAGCCAACACGGGCAGTCCCAAAAGGCAATACGCCCACACTCTTAAATCTCTCATGTTTTTTTATTTTCAACGCCTATAAGCTTCCGAATTCAGCTTGTTTTTATCAAATTTCCTTATTTATACGGGAAAGGCTTGAAGCTTGTTGCCATGCGCCCTGCCGGTCAGGACGCTGCAAAAGCCTTCCCTATGTCCGGCGTTTTCCCAGTTCTGCCGGACTTTGCAAATATAGCTTTTTTCACTATCTATAACCTTTTGAAGCATTGTAATTTAGGTAAAAAAGTATTATCTTCATTTCTTTTAAACGCAAACCGGATTTCACCCGAAACGTAACATGAAGACGGGAACTGCCATTTTGCAATTTGTCAATCCACCCCTTGCAGGATGGCCGAATTTGGACGTACGGACAGGCGTGGGCCGGAAAAAACGATTCTCGCGCATTCCACAGAAACTTTTTTGTCAGCCACAAAGCCTCTTCCGGTTACTTTTTGCACGACAAAAAAGCAGACCTTGCGCACAGGCACACCACTCATGTAAGCCGCAAACAGCACTTTCCACACGCCGTGTCATCCGGATTTTGACCACGCACGACCACCAAATAGAAGAAAAAAAGGCGTTTTTCCCTCTTCCGCACACCGCTTGCAGCCCGATTCCGCACCGCCTTGCGGACATTTGCGAAAAACCTTGCGGAGAAAAAAAATGTTTCTTGCAGAGAACGGAAAAAAGTTTGGCTTAGAGCGATTCTTAATTTTGCTTCAAAAAGGCAAAAAGCAAGGCCGTATTGCTAATAAAAGTATAAATACTAAAGGGAAAAATGGCTGCAACGGACTTTTCCGTTTCTCATTCACATCCTCATTTTGGGCAGAATACTTACTTTTTGCCACCTCAACCCTCATTTCACCTTTCAAATTTCCAAAACCGGAAAAAGCTGAGGGCTAGGAAATGGAAAAAACCCGGTCAAAAACATCCTCCCGTTGGCTGTTTGAAAAGAAAAGCATAACTTTGCGGCATTCAAACCGTCATATCAATGAAACAAATTTTAGACAAAGTAAAAGGCCACCCCGACATCAAAGAAGGTACGGCCTACATGATACTGTTCTCCATCGGTTTCTGCCATTTGCTGAACGACATGATACAGTCGGTCATCCCGGCCATGTATCCGCTGCTGAAGGACAACTTCGGCTTCACGTTCGCCCAAATCGGGCTTATCACGCTCGTCTTCCAACTGACCTCCTCCGTGCTGCAACCCTTTGTGGGACGTTATGCCGACAGCCACCCACAACCTTACTCCTTATCCACCGGAATGTGCTTCACGCTAGCAGGATTGCTCTTGTTGGCCGTGGCTTCCGGTTTCGCGGCCATCCTGTTGGCCGTGGCCGTCATCGGCTGCGGCTCCTCGGTGTTCCACCCCGAAGCCTCGCGTGTGGCGCAGACGGCTTCTGGAGGCAGGAAAAGCCTGGCGCAATCCATATTCCAAGTGGGCGGGAACGGCGGAAGTGCCATCGGGCCGCTGCTTGCCGCACTCATCCTCATCCCCTACGGCCAGCACGCCGTGGGATGGTTCGCCGCAGCCGCACTGCTCGCCGCCACGCTGCTCGTAAGGATAGGATACTGGTACAGCCTGAAGCTAAGCCGGATGCGGTCGTCCGCCCGCACAAGCCGTACCACATCCTGCAACTTGCCGGAAACCACCGTACGCAAGGCATTGGCCATCCTGGTCGTCATGATTTTCTCGAAATACTTCTTCATTTCGTGCATGACCAGTTACTTCACGTTCTTCCTCATCGAGAAATTCGGCATCACGGTACAGGAATCGCAGTTCAGCCTGTTCGCCTTCCTTGCCGCATTGGCCGTCGGCACGTTGTTGGGCGGCTTCCTCGGCGACCGCTACGGGCGGAAATATGTCATACTTTTCTCCATCCTCGGCGCGGCTCCTTTCACGCTCGCACTGCCATACCTCAACCTGTACTGGACCATCGCCATGGCCATCATCGTAGGTCTGGTCATCGCTTCGGCCTTCTCTGCCATATTGGTGTACGCCACCGACCTGAAACCGGACAAAGTCGGCATGATTTCAGGCCTCTTCTTCGGGCTGATGTTCGGTCTGGGCGGCATCGGTTCCGCATTCTTCGGTTGGCTAGCCGACCGTACGAGCATCGAATTCATCTTCAGGACCAGTACGCTCCTGCCCCTATTGGGCATCATCGCCACGTTCCTGCCCAACATACGACCCGCAAACCACAAATAAAAAATACATGAATACAAGCCATTCGATTCTGGTACAACGCTATCACTCCCCGTGTGGAGAGCTGATGCTCGGCTCATGGAGAAACCACCTGTGCCTCTGCAACTGGGTGGAAGAGAAACATCCGGGACGGGTAGACCGGAGACTGCAAACATTACTGGAAGCCCGATATGAAGAACGGACATCCGACATCATCCAGGAAGCCTCCCGGCAGTTGGATGAATATTTCGGACGGAAACGCACGGCGTTCGACCTTCCGCTGTTATTCACCGGCACGGACTTTCAAAAAAAAGTGTGGCAGAAGTTATTGGAAATCCCCTACGGGGAAACCCTGTCTTACGACGACATGGCAACGCAGCTCGGAATGCCCAAGTCCGTACGCGCCGTAGCCAACGCCAACGGGGCGAACGCCATCTCCATCATCGTCCCTTGCCATCGGGTGGTCGGCAGAGGCCACACGCTTACAGGATATGGCGGCGGGCTCGCAGCCAAAAGTTTCCTGTTAGAGCTTGAAAAATCATCCCTGTCCACCTCTTTCCTTTCACTCGCACAATAAATACTAAAGCCACTCCCCCTCTCCGCTTTTTAGAAAAACTTAATGTGTTCTGAGCATTTTTGGCATGCGTTTTGTATTGTAGTTCCAATAATATAGTTAATTTTGCCATCAGAGTCATTAATCAGAAGGAATTTGCATAGCATGAACAATCAATTTTCACCCAAGATTTCAGAAGTACTCATCTACAGCAAGGAGGAGGCACAGCGGCTACACAATGAATGTGTGGCTCCGGAACACCTTTTACTCGGGCTGATCAGGGACGGGGAAGGCAAGGCCATCCAAATTCTCCGCTTGCTCAATCTGGACTTCCGTTCGGTGAAACTGCGCGCAGAGCAATCCATACAAGGTTCCGCCATGCAGGAAATGCCGGACGAGGACCATGAAATCATTTTGAACGAAAAGGCTTCCAAAATCATGCGCCTTTGCCTGCTCGAAGCACGCATGCTGAAAGCCCAGGTGGCCGACACCGAACACATACTTTTAGCCATTATGAAAGAAAAAGACAACAATGCATGCCGTATCTTAGAGGAAAACAGCATCCATTATACAGACATCCTGAACCTGCTCACACAGAAAACGGAAAAATCGGACATCCAGTCCGGTTTCGGTTTTCCGGACGAGGAAGAGGAAGACGAATATGAAAACAAATCCTCAACGGGAAACCCGATGAACGAACAGGGCAGCACGGCCACGCAGACGGCGCAACCGCAGAGGAAATCGGCCAACAACACGCCGGTTTTGGACAATTTCGGTACCGACCTGACACGCGCCGCCCAAGACGGAATCCTGGACCCGGTGGTGGGTCGCGAAAAAGAAATAGAACGCGTGTCGCAAATCCTAAGCCGACGGAAAAAGAACAACCCTATATTAATAGGTGAACCGGGCGTGGGCAAATCGGCCATCGTGGAAGGACTGGCCTTGCGCATCGTACAGAAAAAGGTATCGCGCATCCTGTTCGACAAACGCGTGATAGCCTTGGACATGGCGGCCGTAGTGGCCGGTACGAAGTATCGCGGGCAATTTGAAGAACGCATCCGCAGCATCCTCACCGAACTGCAAAAGAATCCGGACGTGATTCTTTTCATCGACGAGATTCACACGATTATCGGGGCCGGTTCGGCACCGGGCAGCATGGACGCGGCCAATATGCTGAAACCCGCACTGGCACGGGGAGAGATACAGTGCATCGGGGCTACGACCACGGACGAATTCCGGAAAAGCATCGAAAAAGACGGTGCTTTGGAACGCCGTTTCCAGAAAGTCATGGTGGAACCGACCACTCCGGAGGAAACCGTACAGATACTGGATAATATCAAGGAACGTTACGAAGACCACCACAATGTGCGCTATACGCCCGAGGCTATCCGTGCCTGCGTGCGGCTCACGGAGCGTTACGTTTCCGACCGTTGCTTCCCGGACAAAGCCATCGACGCGTTGGACGAAGCCGGGTCGCGCATACACATCACCCACTCTCCCGTATCGAAAGAGATGGAGGAACAGGAAAAGCGCATCGATGCCGTACATGCCTTGAAGAACGAGGCGGTAAAGAACCAAAATTTTGAACTGGCTGCCGATTATCGTGACCAGGAAGCCAACTTGCAGGAGGAACTGAACCGCATGAAAGCGGCATGGGAGGAGAAACTCAGCCGCGAACGGGTCATTGTGGATGAAGACCAGATAGCCGAAGTGGTATCCATGATGACAGGCATCCCTGTACAGCGCATGGGTGAGGCCGAAGGGCACAAGCTGAAGGACATGGCCATCAACCTGAAACGGGAAGTCATCGGACAGGACGAGGCCATCGACAAGTTGGTGCGCTCCATCCAACGCGGCCGCATGGGACTGAAAGACCCGAACAAACCCATCGGGGCGTTCATGTTCCTCGGGCCTACGGGAGTAGGCAAGACGTACTTGGCCAAAAAGTTGGCCGAATACATGTTCGGCAGTGCCGACGCCCTGATACGCATCGACATGAGCGAATACATGGAGAAGCACACCGTGAGCCGTATGGTGGGGGCTCCTCCGGGATATGTGGGACATGAAGAAGGTGGACAGTTGACGGAAAAAGTGCGCCGCAAGCCCTACTCCATCCTACTCCTCGACGAGTTGGAAAAAGCACATAGCGACGTGTTCAACATCTTGTTGCAGGTGATGGACGAAGGACGACTGACGGACAGCAACGGCACGACGGTGGATTTCAGGAACACGGTCATCATCATGACATCGAACTGCGGGACACGCCAGTTGAAGGATTTCGGCAAGGGCATCGGGTTCAGCCGTCCGGACACATCGGTTGCCGACAAGAAATATGGCCGCGAGGTCATCCAGAAGGCGTTGCACAAACAGTTTGCACCGGAGTTCCTGAACCGCCTGGACGACATTATCAATTTCGACCAACTGGACTTGGAGGCCATCAAACGTATCGTAGACATCGAGCTTAAACCCATCGTAAAGCGCGTGAAGGAAATGGGCTATACGTTGGAAACGGCAGAGGATGCCAAGGAGTTCCTTGCCCGCAAAGGATACGACGTACAATATGGGGCGCGTCCGTTGAAACGCGCCTTGCAGACTTATCTGGAGGATGCCATCTGTGAACTGGTCATCAACGACGAACTGCGGGATGGCGAAATCCTGACCGTACGTGCCGCCGAGGGAGACAAACTCCAGATCACGCATGGCCTTGCCCAAGAATAACAATAAATATATGTTAAAGTGCCGGACGATGTTTTCGTCTGGCACTTTTTTTGTTTCTTCATCAGTGGCTTTCAAAAAGCCGAACAGAAGATAATTTCATACAATAAAAGCAATAAATATCATGCAAAAAGGAAACATTGGGGTAACGACCGAGAACATATTCCCCGTCATCAAAAAGTTCTTGTACAGCGATCATGAAATCTTTATCCGTGAAATCGTGTCGAACGCCGTAGACGCCACGCAGAAGTTGAAAACATTGGCCAACAAAGGAGACTTCAAGGGCGAAACGGGCGAACTGAAAGTCAGTGTCAAAGTGGACAAGGACAATGGCACCATCACGGTGAGCGACAGGGGGTTGGGTATGACAGAAGAAGAAATAGACAAATACATCAACCAAATCGCGTTCTCCGGTGCCAACGACTTCTTGGATAAATACAAAGAGGATGCCAACGCCATCATCGGCCACTTCGGTCTGGGCTTCTACTCTTCTTTCATGGTGAGCAAGAAAGTGGAAATCGTGACCAAGAGTTATCAAGAAGGGGCAAAGGCCGTGAAATGGAGCTGTGACGGAAGCCCTTCCTATGAAATAGAAGAAACAGAAAAAGCCGACCGCGGAACGGACATCATCATGTACATCGACGACGACTGCAAAGAGTTCTTGGAAAAGAACAAGATTGAGGAGCTGCTTCGCAAGTACTGCCGTTTCTTGCCCGTACCTGTAGCCTTCGGCAAAAAAACGGAATGGAAAGACGGCAAACAGGTGGACACGGAAGAAGACAACGTCATCAACAACACGACCCCGATATGGACCAAGAAACCGTCGGATTTGAAAGACGAGGACTACAAGGAGTTCTATCGCGAATTGTACCCGATGAGCGACGAGCCTCTGTTCTGGATTCATCTGAACGTGGACTATCCGTTCAACCTGACGGGCGTGCTCTATTTCCCCAAAATCAAGAACAACATCGAACTGCAACGTAACAAGATCCAGTTGTACTGCAACCAGGTGTACGTAACGGACAGCGTGGAAGGCATCGTGCCTGACTTCCTCACTTTGCTCCACGGAGTCATCGACTCACCGGACATCCCGTTGAACGTCAGCCGCAGCTACCTGCAAAGCGACAGCAACGTGAAGAAGATTTCCAGCTACATCACAAAGAAAGTGAGCGACCGCCTGCAAAGCCTCTTCAAGAACGACCGCAAGGAATTCGAGCAGAAATGGGATGACATCAAGATTTTCATCAACTACGGTATGCTGACGCAGGACGATTTCTATGACAAGGCCAAGAACTTCGCCCTCTTTAAGGATTGTGACGGCAAATACTTCACGTTCGAAGAATACCAGCAACTGATTAAAGACAACCAGACGGACAAGGAAGGTAACCTGATTTACCTGTATGCCCAAAACAAGGAAGCACAGTACAGCTACATCGAAGCAGCCAAGAACAAAGGCTACAACGTATTGCTGCTCGACGGACAACTGGACACTCCCATCGTCTCCATGTTGGAACGCAAGTTTGAAAAGAGCCGTTTCACCCGCGTGGATGCCGACATCATCGACCGCCTTATCGTGAAAGAGGATGCCAACAAGACAGAACTGGACTCCGAAAAGGGTGCCAACCTTTCGGCCATCTTCAATTTCCAGATGCCGAAGTTGGACAAAACGGAATTCCACGTAGAGGCACAAGGCATGGGAGAAAACGGTATGCCTGTCATGATTACGCAAAGTGAATACATGCGTCGTATGAAAGACATGGCGCATATCCAGCCGGGCATGTCGTTCTATGGTGAAATGCCAGATATGTACACACTGGTACTGAATACGGACCACCGCCTGATTAAGGAAGTATTGGCCGACAGCGAAACCTCTACAGCTGAGCAACTAAAGCCGATTGAAGCAGAACTGAAAGGGCTGCATGCCCGCGAGGCCGTACTCCATCAGCAGCAGGAAGGCAAAAAGCCCGAAGAGATCGACCAGGCACAAAAGGATGAATTGGACAAATGCCATCAGGACATCAGTGCGGAAGAACAAAAGAAAAACGACGTACTGGCCGGTTATGGCAAGAACAACAAGAAGGTACATCAGCTTATCGACTTGGCATTGCTGCAAAACGGTATGCTGACAGGCGAAGCCTTAAGCAACTTCGTAAAACGCAGCATCGACTTGATTCAATAACTAACATGCTTGCCACTGCAAGAATAAGCAAGATAAAATCGCTATCCCCGAAAAGGATAGCGATTTTCATATAAAAAATATCCTTCAACATTTGGACATTTAAATAAAAAGCCATACCTTTGCACACGAAATCAAAACAAGAACGGCTCCGTAGCTCAACTGAATAGAGCATCTGACTACGGATCAGAAGGTTACAGGTTTGAATCCTGTCGGAGTCACAAAAAGTCTTTAAATCCAATGGATTTTGAAGACTTTTTTCGTATCTTTAGGCGTTAAAAATAATCACCGAATATGAAGTTCTCCTATCCGGCAATTTTCATCGCCACTATTTGCCTTATGTGGGGCATTCCGTCATCTGCACGGACCACTTCCTACACAGCCAACGCCACGAACTGCTTCCCACCGGTTCGGGACAATTACGTAGAAAATCCAAGATTCCCTGGGGGCGAAGAAGCCTGCATGAAGTTCATTGCCGACAACCTGCGCTACCCGGCGGAAGCCGAAGGGAAAGGCATCGAGGGACGGGTATACGTGCAGTTCATCATTGATTCGCTCGGACATGTTGTAGAACCGCGCATCCTCAAGAGTCCGTCTCCCCTGCTCGACGAGGAAGCCCTGCGCATTGTCCGCGCCATGCCGGTATGGTCTCCAAGGAAAATACGCGGAAAGGCCGTGCACACCAAAATGAGCCTTCCCATCATGTTCCGCAAACAGTATTTCAAAACCGAAAGACAAACCAAGCCTTAGCACATCGGCGTGACAAGCCCCATGTGAAACGGTATACGGAAAAGTACAGCCCAAACGATACGGTCTTAAATATGGAAGACCTACGACTTTCTTTTCTTCAATGTGAAAAGAAACTCCAAACCATGCCCGCCGCCCGAAGGCTTTGCATTGATATTCCCCCCATGGAAAAGCACGGCATTCTTTACGATGGCCAAGCCAAGGCCCGTACCTCCTAATTTCCGGCTACGCCCCTTGTCTACACGGTAGAAACGTTCAAAGATGCGTCCCAAATGCTCGGGAGCCACTCCTACTCCATTGTCGCTCACACTGAAATAATAACCGTCTTCGTCTTCCGAATAACACACGATATTCACATGCGTACCGTTTCCGGCGTATGCAATGGCATTATCCATCAAATTACGGAAAATGGAGTACAACAAAGAAGAATTCCCTTGAAGCACCAACTTGTCCGGTACATTTACCCCCACAGTCATTTGCCTCTCTTCCAATTTCAAAGCCAGTTCTGCCACGATATTATGAATCATGGAGGCCAAATCGACATCCGTCACCTCTATCATCTGGCCGGCCTCTGTCATACGGGTCAGAGTGGATATGTCCTGCAACAGGTTCGTCAGCCGGTTGCTTTGCGCAAAGCTACGCTCCAAAAACTTCTTAAGCATATCCGGCGAAAGCCCCGGATTATGCAGAATCGTTTCCAAATAACCTTGAATACTGCTCACGGGAGTCTTCAACTCGTGGGCAATATTTTGTGTAATCTGCTGCTTCATGCGGGCTTGTTCCTCCTGTTTCGTAATGTCAGAAATGGAAATCTCAAAGCTGTTATCCACAAAAAGAGCCACAGACAAGTTGAACACATAACCGTTTTTGTCCACGACCAACAACTTCTGCCTAAGGTCTCCCTGCGTAAAACTCTTGCGAGACATCGCTATAAAATCAAATAGTGGCTGCAATTCTTTCACTTGGAAGACTTCTTCTATGCCTCCGATATTCTTGTCGGATATCAAATTCACATATTGCATGAAAAGCCCGTTGGCTAAAACCACATCCTTGCCCGGATTGAAAATGGCCAACCCTTCATTGGAAATCTGCAAATGCGTGATAAGCTTCTCTCGTTCGCGGAAAAGATCGTCTTTCGCCTTGCGTAACCGTGTATAGATATCGACGATATGCCGTGAAATCTGCCCCAAATCGGTATTTCCCAATCCCTTCAAGTCATTCGTATCCACATCCTCGTCCTGATCGGCCCGACATGCAAAAAGACGAAGCTGAGTAATCATGGCCCCTAAACGGGCTGTCAAGTTATAAAAGACGAGAAACAAAATGGCAGATAACAAAAATGAAAACCATAAATAACCCTTGTCGGCATTCAACATGGCAATCAAATCCGTATCGTAAGGCAATGCGCTACGTACGAACAACTCTTTCTCCGGAAAATAATTCGCCGAATAAAAGAATTCCTCTCCAAGAGTCTCTGAAGTTCTTTTGATGGAATATCCGCTCCCTGCGGCCAAAGCCTCACGTATTTCCTCACGATCCAAGTGATTATCCTTCACATGCTCGGAGGAAATATCATTATCGAAAATCACTTTTCCGTGACGATCCACAAGCGTGACACGCAGTTTCTGAAGATGGTGCCGTATACGATAGCGCGCCACATAATCTTTCACTGAAAAGGCCGTATCAGCCATGTGATCATACAAATCCACGTTGAACATGGTCAGCGTAGAATTCAACAACTCCACCTTATGCGTCTTCTCGCGGTGATACTGATAATATAAGAAACTTGCTACGAAAACACAATAAATAGCGATAACGGAAAAAAAAAGATATTGGCTGAATGACAATGACTTCCTTTTCATCTCAATCTTTCACAGAGGTATCGAAACAATATCCGTAACCCAAACGGGTGACGACAAACCTTCCGTATCCATCGAGTTTTTTACGCAAACGGGTTATGTTCACATCTACCGTCCGGTCCAACACCTCGGCATCGTTGTTCCATATCCTACGCAATATCTCAGCCCGTGAAAACACACGTCCTTCATTTTCCAACAACAAGCGCAAAATCTCAAATTCGGTCTTCGTCAACTGCAACGCCTCACCACACAGCACGGCCTCTTTTTTGTTCAAATCCAATTTCAACTCCTTAAAACCGATATAAGCAGCCGGCACCGCTTGTTGTGGTGCCGTACGACGAAGCACAGCCTTGATTCTCATCTGCACTTCACGCAAGGAAAAGGGTTTGGAAATATAGTCGTCCGCGCCCAAAGTGAATCCGGTGACAGCGTCGTTCTCCGTATCACGTGCCGTAAGAAAGATAATAGGTATATCACGAGTCTCACGCACTTGCTTGAGCATCTTGGCCATCTTAAAACCAGAGATTTCTCCCATCATGACGTCCAACAGCAAAAGGTGGAACTTGGCCAAATCCATCTTTAGTGCTTCTTCGGCCGAATTGGCCGTTTCTACTTCGTACCCCTCATTCTCCAGATTGAACTTTAGGATGTCGCACAAATCTTCTTCATCGTCCACCACGAGAATCCTGTAATTTGTATTCATCAGACTTACCGCTTTAGATTATTATTTTCCGATTGCAAAATTACAAGTTAGTTGTTGCACGAATATGAAACCCGTGTTACAATACCGTTACAACACCTTTTTCTTGTTGGAACCTGCGGCATGCACGAACCCAATGACGCATGTGGCCGATTATTTCCTGTGTTTCTTGCAAAGTACTCATATAAAGATATTCAATCTTCAGATTGTCCATATCTCCCTTGCGTATACGGTCTTGCTGAATCTTGCGGAGTTGGGACAACTGGGCTTTCATCTCATCTCCAAACTGCCGAACCTGCAACGCATTATCATAATTATTCGTCTCTATCATGCCGGCAATGACATTCATCAATTTTTCCACCCCTTCCCGAATCGGCATGAATTCTTTCACGTATTCCTCAGGCATGGGATTGAAATTGTTGTCCACGTGTTCTAATGAAGGTTCACACATACGCTTCAGGCAGTATAAACTCTGTTCGCAACTGTTACATGCCAAATGGAACCATGTATCTTTCTCCACAGCCTGCAACTGATCTATCTTGCGTAATCCAACTAATTCTTTCCGACGGATTACCTTCCAATTCTTCCGTTCATCTTCCAAATGGTTCAAAGTCCGCCGCAACACTTTCACATCTTCGGCAATCAAACCGGAAGTCGTCTGCATGTAAGCTCCCGATATATATTTTACCATCTTCGATTGATAAGCACTGATATGCCGGTTCAACAGCACCCAAGCCTCATCCTTATCATTGGTTTGCGCCAACTCCGTGAAAATCTCATCCCGCTGTACTGCCGCCATTTTCTTCTTATAGCTGCGGTTATTCTGAACAAGCATGAGCACGACCACGACAATGAGCAATACCATGGCCACCACTCCACCGAAATGCACAAGCAACGTCACGATGAAACACAAGAAGAAAGCCGCACCGGCCGTCATAAACCATCCGCCAATCACAGATATCACACCGGTCACGCGGAACACGGCGCTCTCGCGTCCCCATGCACGGTCGGCCAACGACGAACCCATACCCACCATAAACGCCACGTAGGTGGTAGACAACGGAAGTTTCAGAGACGTACCCACTACGATCAACAAGCCGGCCAACACCAAGTTCACGGAAGCGCGTACCAAATCAAACGCCGCACCATTCGGAATAATAGCCTCATCCTGATTGAAACGTGAATTGATCCATTTCCTCATCCATGCAGGAATATGGTCCACTACATACTCGTTGCTGTTAATCACGCTCCTCACCAACCGACGGGCAAAACGGGAAGAGCCGAACATTTCGTCGCCTGCTGTCTGACGGGACAAGTCGACGGAAGTCTTTACGACATTCTGTGCTTTCTTCGACGTCATCAAAGCTATCGTCATAATAACTCCTGCCCCGATAAGGAAAAAGACAGACGTACCGGCCGGTTCGTTCAGCACGCCCATCATATGGGTGGCAGGATTTGCCCCTGGAGTTGCCAAGAAATCCTGATAAGAAGAAAAACCGGCTAAAGTCACACCGATGAAATTCACCAAATCGTTCCCAGCAAAAGCCATAGCCAAAGAGAACGTACCAAAGAGCACTATAATCTTGAAAACATTGACCTTACACCAATGCAGGACTTGCATCAGCACCGTAAATCCGATAATGAAAGAAATCAATATCGTATGTGTGTTCTCAGCAATCCAAACTTTAATATCGGAAGTCATGAACGAAGCACTGCCGAAACCTTTTACCAACAAGAAATAAGCAATGGAAGTAATAGAAAGTCCTCCAAACAAACCTATGGTATACTTAAGATGCTTGGTATAGTGAAAAGTAAAAATGAGACGGGAAATCCATTGCACCAACATTCCGAAAACAAAAGCAATGGCGACAGAAAGAAAAATGGCTAAAATAACCGTAAAAGCTTTTTCTGTATTTATCAAACTGGCGTAGGTAAGCGAAGAATCATGGAGCATCTTGACTAACGCCAATGCCGTACTGCCTCCTAATAACTCGAAAACCATCGACACCGTGGTGGAAGTGGGCATTCCCAATGTATTGAATATGTCGAGCAAAATCACATCTGAAGCAACCACTGCCAAAAAGACGCACATCAACTCTTCGAAAGTGAAGAACTCTGGATGAAAAATGCCGTGCCTTGCAATGTCCATCATACCGTCGCTCGTCGTGGCTCCCACAAAAATACCTACTGCGGCAATTATCAATATGGTCTTGAAACGCGCTACTTTTGAACCGATGGCCGAACCCAAGAAATTCACGGCATCATTACTGACCCCCACGAACAAATCAAAAGTGGAAAGGGCAAACAGGAATATGACTATCCCCAAATAAACAAATTCCATACGATTACTTCATATTTGATTTTGGGACAAAGATAAGCATTTTCCCCTTTGCGACCATTATATTCCTATAACATTTTTCACAAAAATGCAACACAAACGAACCACTCCCATAATGTACGTTTATTCAAAACGAATAGACCGAGCCGGATGAATACGGGAAACCAAGAAGCTCGGAACGATAAGCGAAAACACGCATATCACCAAAGTTGCCACGTTGATAGCCAACACATAACAGAAATTGAACAAAACCGGTACCGAATCCACGTAGTATATCGACGCATCCAAACGGAATATTCCTGCATAATGCTGAAGAAGCACTATGCCTATACCTATTATATTTCCCAAAAGCAATCCTTTCCCCATGACGAACACGGCAAAATACAAGAAAATATGGCGGATGCCACGGTTGGTCGCTCCTAATGCTTTCATGATCCCGATAAAATTCGTGCGTTCCAATATAATAATAAGCAAACCGGAAATCATCGTAAACCCTGCTACTGATACCATCAAAGCCAAAATGACCCACACATTGACATCCAAAAGACTGAGCCATGCAAATATCTGAGGATAAAGTTCCTGTATCGTCATGGCCACATACGAACCACCATAAGCGTCCGTTTCCCGATTCATACGCTTAACCAACACACTAGCAACTTCGTCCACACGGTCCAAGTCCTTCACGGCGATTTCCATTCCACTATATTGGTCCGGAGCCCACGCATTCAAACGGTTGCAAGTATAAATGTCCGTAAAAACCAAAGCCTTGTCGAACTCCGTCAAATGCGTACAATAAATACCCGACACCGTAAAACGACGGGTACGCACGGAGTTCTCGAAGAAATAGGCAAACACTTTAGAGCCAACTTCCAAATGCAATTCATCGGCTATCTGCCGGGATATGACAATCCGGTTGGAAGCCACCGTATCAGAAAAAGACGGTAGTTCCCCCTCTTCCATGTGGGCTTTCAGGAAAGATGTATCGAATTCCACCCCCACACCGTGCAAAAGGATACCTTTAAAATCGGCATCCGTCTTGAGTATTCCCTCCTTATTGCAAAAACGCTGCACATGCGCCACCCCTTCCACGTCCCCGACCTCCTTCATCAAAGCAGAAGGTATCGCAATAGGCTGAGGGGAATTCGTCGTGACCGACGCATAGTTTTGAATCTGTATATGAGAACCGAATCCAACGACTTTCGAACTGATTTCCTGTTTGAAGCCCAACACCACGCACACCGAAATAACCATCACGGCCAAACCGACAGCCACTCCGGACGTAGCTATCAATATGGCCGGACGCGATACTTTTTTCACATCACCGTGCTCACGGAACAGCTTTCGGGCTATAAACAAATTGAAATTCATCCCTCTTGCCGTCTTATTCCGCTACACGGCCGGGATATGCCTCCAATGCCTTGCGCAATACAAAAAGGGCACGCGTCAAATCTTCTTTCTTCAACACGTAAGCTATGCGCACCTCGTTCTTACCCGAACCGGGCGTAGTATAGAATCCTGCCGCCGGAGCCATCATCACAGTCTCCCCCTCATAATCAAAGTCTTTCAAACACCATGCACAAAACTCCTCGGCATCGTCTACGGGAAGCTTGGCCACCGTATAGAAAGCCCCCATGGGGATGGGAGAATACACTCCAGGGATACGGTTCAGCCCGTCAATCAAGCACTTACGCCGCTCCACATATTCGTCATACACTTCCCGTCCGTATTCTTCAGGCTCGTCGAGCGAAGCCTCCGCCGCAATCTGTCCGATTAAGGGAGGGCTTAAACGGGCCTGGCAAAATTTCATCACGGCCTTACGAACCTCCACATTCTTCGTTATCAACGCACCGATACGTATGCCGCACTCGCTATACCGCTTGGATACGGAATCTATCAGCACCACATTGTTTTCTATCCCCTCCAAGTGGCAAGCCGAGATATAGGGAGAACCGGTATAGATAAACTCACGGTACACTTCATCCGAAAAAAGATACAAATCGTACTTCTTCACCAAGTCGCGAATCTGGTTCATCTCACGGCGCGTATAGAGGTATCCCGTGGGGTTGTTCGGATTGCAAATCAGAATGGCCCGCGTACGTTCGTTAATCAGCTCCTCGAACTTCTCGACCTTCGGCAACGAAAAGCCTTCTTCTATCGTAGTGGATATCGTACGGATGACCGCCCCCGCCGAAATGGCAAATGCCATGTAATTAGCGTATGCCGGTTCGGGAACGATGATTTCGTCGCCCGGATTCAGGCAAGAGAGGAATGCGAACAATACAGCCTCCGAACCTCCCGACGTGATGATGATGTCGTCCGCCGTAAGATTGATATTGTATTTGGCATAATATCCGACCAACTTTTCCCGGTAACTCAAATATCCCTGGCTCGGGCTATATTCCAAAACCGTCCGGTCTATGTGTCGGATAGCATCTATGGCCGCTCGCGGAGTCGGCAAATCAGGCTGGCCGATATTCAAATGGTACACATGTATCCCTCTACTTTTAGCCTCAAAGGCCAACGGAGCCAATTTGCGAATCGGTGACTCCGGCATTTCCTGACCGCGAACGGATATTTTAGGCATGTCTTTTCTTTTTTGTTTTTATTGGTTCGAAATTCATGCAAAGATAGCATTTCAACATAAAACAAGCAACAAATCAGCCTACAAAATCCATAAACCGCTCACCTGTCAACAAAAAAGGCAACCCTAAGGCTGCCTTCTGTACGCCCTCAGGGATTCGAACCCTGGACCCATTGATTAAGAGTCAATTGCTCTACCAACTGAGCTAAGGACGCAAACAATTTTTGAAGTACGCCCTCAGGGATTCGAACCCTGGACCCATTGATTAAGAGTCAATTGCTCTACCAACTGAGCTAAGGACGCATCATCTTTGATTTTGCGAGTGCAAAGGTAGGGCTTTTTATTTAACCCTCCAAACTTTCGCCCCTCTTTTTCTTATTTTTTTTCCAATTCGTAAATTTCGGAAGGTATACGGCGCTTCAACACTTCCAGTTCAAAGTCCCTTCCTGAGACAATCCCTGCGGAACGGAGACAAGTATCAACCGTTTTTCGCGCCAGTTCCGGATGATTGTTCTCCTCGCTGATATGGCACAACCATACATGCCGAAGCCTGTCCGTAACATGCTCCGCCAACAGCTGCGCCGCAACCTTATTACTCAAATGTCCGTAATCACCGCTAATCCGTCCTTTCAGATAAGCCGGATACGGCCCCATCATCAACATGTCTTCGTCATGATTGGCCTCCAATACCAGATAATTCGCTTGGGCGATATAGCCACCGAATTGTTCGGTCACATGTCCGGCATCGGTAATGAGGCAAAAATTGACATCTCCGTATTGCACGCTGTAGCCCACATTGTCCGCACTGTCATGAGGCACATCGAAAGGCGTGATTACAAAATGGTCTAGCTCCAAGGTCTGTCCTTTCTGCAAGAAACGTATGTTTTCTTCCTTCAACTTAGGATGTACGCAATAATTACGCTTGATTCCGCCGTGCACAAGTTCGGTGGCATAGACCGGAATCCCGTATTCATTCGCCAAGCTCCCGACAGCTTTGACGTGGTCTGCATGGTCGTGCGTAATCAATACGGCCTTTATTTGTTTCAAAGAAAGCCCGCAAGTATTAAAATGTTTTTTCAGTGTTCGTATCCCAATTCCGGCATCAATCAATATCCCATAATTTTCTGAGAAGAGGAAGTAGCTGTTTCCGCTACTGCCGCTCCCCAGACAAATAAACTTCAGCATATCCGTATTTTTGTTTATGCAAATATACGAAAACATGAAAGAACGGACAAATATTTCTTTCCCGCCCTCCTGCCTTACCAGCTCAATTTAATAAATTTACTCTCCCACGGCCTGAACTCCGCTTTCCCCTTCTCGTCGATTGGTTTTCCTGTCACGTCACAAACCGTGGCTTTCCGTATCTTCACACAATCGGAAGTAACGGCAAAGACTGCCGGCCGACCATCCGTTTCACGTAAATGCAGCATCACGGCATGTTCCCCCTCCACCGGTGACATGTTGACCAACAAGAGGTTATCCGGGCGAAGCGTGAGAAAAGTTCCGCAAGAGGGCGCAGCCTTACCTTCACGGCCGCCGGCCTGAAGTACCCGGGTCAGGAAAGGAATCCGGTTTTCCCAAGCAAAACGCGTGGCAAATCCGGCTGTCGTGTCCGCCGACGAAGTGATGAAATAACTCCACTGCAAACCTCCGGTCTGGTCTGCGTTAAAATTGGTAGTCCAATAGTTATTCATCGGCCAGGAATACATATTAGTAGTCTGGGGTACGGCACCAGACTGATAACGTCCGGTATTGATGGCACCGAATTGCATCAGGGGTATTTCAGGGCTTCCCATTACGACCTGGACTTCCGAACTGCGTACCGCTGCAAAATTCTGCACGGTGTACCAATCGTTAGACGAGCCGGGAATCTGGTCTATCCCGGCTTCGATATTTCCGCCGGGCACGTCCAGAAAGATTCTGCCGCCCTCTATCTGGTACGGAAAAGACACATATACGGCTTCCGGCTCTGCCTCTGCTTTTTTACGCAAACTGTAAACCACTTCTATCTTTTTCTCTACCTTATATATATGGTACTCCACCGTCAGATTATCATGCCCTATCCCGGCTGCCGTCTCTCCTTTGAAACGGTAAGTATCCCATATAGCCCCTTCCTCGTACGCCTCGAAGCGCATTTTCTCCGGATGCCTGCGTGTAAAGCGTGGGTACGTATATCGCTCCAAAGCGCCCCGGTCGTCTATCGTCTCATAAATGAATTCTCCCAACTCCCATTCTGCATCCTCCGTCAACAACTGCCGTTGCAGGTCTTTGTCGTAAAGTCGGGAAATGGTACCCCGTTGCAGATTGAAATCAAGACCATACCACTCATTCTCTACATGCGTACCGGACAAACTCCCTGCGGATGCTTCGGACGGCAATGGCTCGTCTTTCACGTCTATGCGACACCGGATGAAGCCCAAAGCCGGTACATCCCGGACATAAATATACCAATACGTTCCGTCCGAACGGCTCTCACCGGCCTGAGCAGGAACGCTACGTCCCGACGCATCCGTAATCTCAAAAGCTTTGTCGCGCGGCAAAAGCTGATGGTCTACATACACCTTGGCTATTCCGCTATAGCTCCAGTTCAATGTATTGAAAACCAATACGGAAGGCTCATCCGTTTTCGGAATAAAAGACTGCAAAAGCCCCATTACCGCCTCGCCCAACAATCCGGCATGCCGGTAAGCCTCCCACGCATACGACTGTTTCAGCGAGCGTTGCTCCCACGTCTCCCGACCATACGGGTCACGCACACTCTCGCAATACCCGAACGTATGCTCATCATAGAAAAGCAGGGCTTCGTTCATGCCACTCACCTTCCCCATCACCCCGTGGGGCAACTCGGCTCCGGCCAGTTTTGCCAAAGCCAAACCGCCTTGCCCGGCAATCGCATGGGAATGGGTAGTACGGGAAACAGCCGCTTCGCGTGCTCCGGAAGCAAACCCATCCGTCCACCAGTCCGGCCACGCTCCCCGAATGACGGGTATCTGCCCGGCATAATCACGCTCCACGGTCTTGATAAAGTCCGTAGCGACTGCCGAACGTAATTTAGGCCATTCGTACTTTTCATTCCAACGTTTCACCATCTCGCAACTCCGGGTGGAAGGAGGAGCATTATCGGTCAGATACCCGGAATGCTGAATGGCACAAATGTCATACGGGTATCCCTTAGCTTCCAGTTGCCCCAGATAATCCCACACGCATTGCTCGAACTTTGTGAAATCATCAGGGTTGTGCACACCCCAATAGTTCCCCTGATGGTAATGTTCCGCACGGTAAGCCAGGATTTTTTTCCCCGATGGCGACTCCCACCAAAATACCGTGGGCTTATCGAAGCATATCAATGCCCGATGCCCATGCGTCCCCATATTCAGGTACTTCACTCCTGCGTCGGCAAAATATTCACTGAAACACCAGGCTATTCCGTTTACATCATCTTGCATGGCCAAGTCCGTCCGTAACCCTTCCTCCCGGAACAACTTCAACGGAGCCAAGGATGCAGCCAAGGTCTGTTCGTCCGGCAACTCATCAAAATTCAGGTACATGGCACCCAACTCAATTCGCCCTTCTTTCACCCTGCGTTTCAAACGTTCGACCTGGGAAGCCGGACGATTTTTCAAATACTCTTTCACGGGCCAAGACACCTCGCAAGTCCATCGGAACCGCTCGTCATCCGGATAATGATCCGTGGCATCACAATAATCCAAAGCATAATCTATGTAACGCAAATGTTCTGCCAAAATCTCCATCTGCGAACGAGTATAGCCGATGTCCGTATGTGTATGCTGCACCAGATTCATCTGCCAATGCCGGGCTACCGGTACTTTTATTTCATCCGAAGCCAAAGACACCTGTCCGGTGCGTAAAGACAACGGCAATGTACGGTCCACGCCAGCGTCAGGAATATCAAATACAAAATGATTTTCCCCCTTTTCCAAACGGACATGCTGCACCAACCTGCCCAACGCCAATTCCGCCTCTGTGACCTGTCCGTCATAGCCTACCGTCACAGCCACCCGGCGGACCGGGCCTGAAGAAGATTTATACACAGCCGGATACAGCTTCGCCTGAAGCACCGGAGACGCAGCGGAACAAACCGAATGAAAAGCCGCCCCCCAAAAGAGCATCCCCAAAAACAAATTCTGTAATCTCATAGTGATTTATTGTGATTAAATAGTTAGGATTCGTCAAAAATGTTTCTCCTTTTCATTGGCCATCGCCGGAAAAGACATATATTTGCGTTGTAAAATTACGAAATCAGACGGTGAGGCCAAACGGTACTTCACTGAAAGACGTAAAAGCATTAAAAAATGACGAAAAGGAAAAGGTGGCCTCTGGTTTTATACCTGCTTACAGGATTAGGAGCAGCCGGATGCACCAACAAAGAAGAGGAACAAGTAAACAGCAGGGCTAAGGAATTTGCGGAAAATTATTTCAACCTGCGTTTCGACAAAGCATACGGGAATTGTACCGAGGATTCCCGTAAATGGATGGCTTTCCGTGCGTCGAACATCACCGAACACGACCTCGAAGCCGTACGGTCTGCCCCGGAAGAAGCATACGTAAGTTCAACAGAATGCCAACAAATCAACGACAGCACGGCACTCGTACGTTGCATCGTTTGCCAAGCACTTGCCGCCGATTCGTTGGAACAGCAAAAAGGCCGTATTGTTCCGGAAGCCGCATATCTCATCCCTTTACGGAAAGAAGGCCGCCGATGGCTTGTCAGAATGGAAGGCCCACTGCAAAATGCAAAGTGAAATCCCGCTTAAAGTCCGGATGAATAATCGGGTAATGATGACGGACATCATCATACGCCGGATGAATGGCTTTCATACCTCCGTCCAGACGTAAGATGAAATAATCGAAATTCAAACGGAATCCCAATCCGTAAGACACGGCTATCTCCCGCCAGAAACTCCGCATGCGGAACTGTCCGCCGGGCTGCTCGGCATAGTCGCGGATAGTCCAGATATTGCCGGCGTCTACAAAAAATGCCCCATGCAATTTCCAGAACAGATAGGTACGGTATTCCGCATTGAGGTCCAATTTGATGTCACCGGTCTGATTGATAAAGTCTATACGTCCGTCTCCCCCGGTAAAACGTCCGGGTCCCAATTCCCTGACCGACCACCCTCGCACACTGTTGGCTCCTCCGCTGAAATACCTTTTCTCGTAAGGCAGGATGGTAGAGTTTCCGTATGGATAGGCTACCCCTACGCCAAAATGCAAAGCCAACGAGTTACGGTCGTCGAAACGGAAGCTCTTGCTGATGTCGAAATCTCCTTTCAAATACTGTGCATACGCTATATTGAACAATGTATATTGCCCTTGGTCGTTCCGGTTGGCTCCAAAGAGATTAGAGAAACCATACAGTACATTGCCGGCCGACTCCACATTAAAACGGATGCCCAAGGCATTGCTACCGTAATCCACAATACTCGTTGCATTGCGTTGCGAATTATAGGTAAAACTATAGCCTAGCCTCATGATGAAAAGATTTTCGTAATTGTAACGCAGGATAGCATTCCGGTCGGTTTCGTCTTCCAGGTAATCCTTGCGGAACGTCTCGGAAATCCAAGGCATGAACACGTAGTTCAAGTCTATCAGGTCGATGCGGTGGCGGAGCAGGCCGTTCGGGCTTTGCCAACGGTAACGCAGAGCTGAAGTCAAAACACGCCGATGAAACTCAGGACGGTTTTGGGAATCATATAATAATGAGATCTCCGAAGTGGCACGCATCAACCCACGGTCGCGGCCATTGAAGCGAAACAACCTGAAATTAGGGAATGTCAGGCCGGCTTCCACACTGATTTCCATATAATTCTGGTCACTGTACCCTTCCAGACCGGTAATGGCTTCAAATGCCCCACGAAGTTTCAGGGACAGCAATTCAGAGCCTCGAAACAGATTCCGGTTCTGGTAAGTCAGAAGCAAGGCCGCCCCCAAATCACCTGCCGAATTGGTACCTTCCAATTCCGCTCCCAACGAACGCGGTTTATCCTCGTGCACGGTCACGAATCCGTCCAGCATATTCGGCAAGGAATCGTTCTCCACCATCTTGATATTGGAAAACATCACGGCTCCCAACTGGCCGAAGTTACTATAAGTCCGTTGTACGTCGCGCTCCCGGTACAGATGCCCCGGCTCGATTGCATTGTTATTGGTAAAGACAGAAGGGCGAAAAGCCAGTTTATGCTTGTAATAGATAGGAAAACCCCGATAGACCATACTGTCCAATCGGGAAGTATCACGGCTCGTGTCAAAAGCCGCCGCATCGCCGGAAAAGGAAACAGAGTGAATTTTATAACGCCGGTGAAGTTCCGGATTGCTTTCCGCTGATGCCCGGTACAAAGGTATCACCACATCCAGATCCACCTTTTGGTTCCCCACGCACGTATCCGCTTCAAACCGGACATATTCCTTGTTGAATTTATAATATCCGCTGTTTTGCAAACGACTGCTGATGCGGCTGCGCTCTCCGTCCAACACATTCAAATCGAAAGGCATTCCGGGTTGCAAGGATGACAATGAAGCTTGTTCGCGGACAATACGTTCCACCACAGAATCCTCTATAAGGTAACGGATGTTTCTCACCCTATAACGCTCTCCCGGCACAATCTCGTATGCCAACCTTACCTTCTTCCCTTTCACCGCACGCTTCTGATTCACCCGGGCATGAAGATACCCCAAATTGTTCACAGCCGCCAACATGTTTTCTCCCGAACGGTTAGCCTGTACCGTATCGAAAATTACCGGCGCCTCTCCTACCCGTTGCAAGAAACGGTTGATTCGCTTAGTCGTGTCCCGCCCGGACAGGGCATACGGCCCCATAGGGACTTTCAGCAGGCTGAACCACTTGGAATTAGGATGCTGACGAATGTATCCTTTCAACGACGTGGCATCGAGCGATTTATCCGTCGACTTCACAGAAACGCTTTCCAACATATATTCGCCTTCGGGTACGAATTTCGTAGCTGAGCAAGCGCCCAGCAACGCCATGATGATTCCCCCGGCCATACTGTATAAAAGTTTCCGCATAAGTGCCATTTCAAGTACAAAAATACATCATTTTTCCCAATAAAACGGTTTAGGCGGACACAAAAACAAAAGCCGGTACACGCTATTCGAAAATAACTTCTTAGATTTGCAGTATAATTGGAATCGAAATGATCAGCAAAAACAAAATCAAGCTCATCCGCTCTCTTGAGCAGAAAAAATTCCGCAAGGAACAGCAACTCTTCGTGGCCGAAGGACATAAACTGGTAGACGACTTGCTACCGGCTTTCGACTGTACCTTTCTCGCAGCCCTGAAGGAATGGTTGGACACACGGCGGGAAGTTGTGGAAACACTCGCCCGTAAAGGATGTGAAATCCAAGAAGTATCGGCCGAGGAGCTTCAAAAAGCCAGCCTGCAAAAGAATCCGCAGGACGTGTTGGCCGTATTCCACCAACGTCAGGCCGAAGGGGCACCGGAACACATACTGAAAGAGCAACTCTGCCTTGGGCTCAACGGCGTGCAGGACCCGGGCAATCTGGGCACGATTATCCGTATAGCCGACTGGTTCGGTATCGAACATATATTCTGCTCTCCCGACACGGCTGACCTTTATAATCCCAAAACCGTACAGGCCACCATGGGAGCCATGGCACGTGTCTGCGTACACTACCTTTCACTGACGGATTTGCTGCGGGCAGCCGACACCGACACACCGGTCTACGGAACGTTTCTGGACGGGAATGACATGTATGGTACGGAACTAAGTTCCAACGGACTGATTGTCATGGGGAACGAAGGCAAAGGCATCAGCCGGGACATCGCGTCGCTCATCAACCGGAAACTGTACATCCCCAACTATCCTCTCGAACGAAACACATCGGAAAGCCTGAACGTAGCCGTAGCCACAGCCATCGTTTGCGCCGAGTTCAGAAGACGGGATACCATCGGAAGACAGGAGTAAGAATATCCGCATCGGCAGGCAATCCATCGGCACTCCAAAGCCGCAAAGCATGCGGACTTACATCTGGATTTGTTTCCCGCAACAACGCGTCAATACTGTCCCCGGGTTGCGGAACGGCCTCGGGAGGCAATAACAAACCGACGCCTCCATTCCATATCACAGCCGGCATTTCTTCCGTCAAGATATAATGGAATTGATAAAAGCCTTTCTCATCGACCGTTATCACCGGCATGACCTCAAAACACCCCGATGGCCAATACACTCTATGGAAAGCAATATGTTTCAAGGCCGCTTGTTTCCTTATTGTTTCAATGTCCTCTTCGTCCCGTTCCCGTAGCCCCCGGTTTACGAATCACACGATAGGGCTTTTCCTTCACCACATGAATGGAACGTTCCACCGGACGACTATCCCTCAATTCGGTTGGAGAAAGACGGCGGGAAACCGTATCAGCCGGTATCACCCGCAACACCGAATCTTTCAACGATGCGTCCATACTATCCGGATTCGCCACAGCTGCCGTAGTATCCACAACCACCGGCTGCAGATGGAAACGAACCAACATGATGTCGCGAAGCAACAACAGGCGGGATTCTTTGTCTTCGTCCGAAGGTTTATAATACACGAATCCGCCCACTTCCCGAATCGCATGAGCCGTGTCTCCTTCCAAACGAAGCTGCATCAGGTTATTGGAATAAATTCTTTGCGTAATACCTGCCGTGGAATCATTGTCGTATTTCACATAAAAACCGGCGTATGCCTCATTTTGCCGTCCGTGGGATATATAACGGGCATCGAAGCGCCAAAGCAGGGCATCCCCTTTACGGAAAGTCGTATCGGCTGTCATGGTAAACAGCAAACGGTCTTCCATAAAACTCGGTTTCAGGATTCTGAACGCACGCTCCTGCCAAATATTGGCCGTGTCCCCCCGTGCATCCAAATGGGCAAAGATGTCGTTCTCCCCGGTAGAAGCTCCCAACGCCGAAACATGCGCGCTGTAACGCTCCTGCAACTTTTTATAAATGTCATTCAAGTAAGTGGCATGCGACGCATACCACACCATCGTGGAGTCGAATTCGGCCTCGCTCACCCCATGCTTCTCAAACACGGCCTGCACGTAACTGTAACGTTTAAAGTTCATGCTGTCCCCTCCCGCCTCTGCCATGGCCTGTGCGACGTGGTAATCATAAAGCAAATCTTCCAGTTCCTCTGGCTGAATCAGACCGGACGGTACGCCGGGCTTACAGGCCGACAATAAAAGGACGGCCGCCACAGCACCACATACTTTACGCAACGACTTTGACATGAAACGGTTAAGGGCTATTGGGAAATACGTTTATGATAGAAAATCAACAAGGCAATGATACCGCAACTGATGGCTGCATCCGCAAAATTGAATATGGGACTGAAAAAGATGAAATGCTCCCCTCCCACCCATGGCATCCAATCCGGCCAATAAGTGTCGATGATGGGAAAATAAAACATGTCCACCACGCGCCCGTGGAACACACTTTCGTACCCCGTCCCGAAAGGTACGAAATGAGCAGTGAACGGTGCGGGAGGATTATTAAAGATTAATCCGTAGAACACGCAATCTATGATGTTCCCGGCAGCACCGGCCAAGACCAATGACAAACAGACTACAAAACCCGTCGGCACGCCTTTGCGTATCGCCCTGTAAAGGAGATACGCAATGACGGCCACGGCGATAATACGAAAAGACGTCAAGAAAAGCTTGTCGAAAAACTCCCACCCGAATGCCATGCCGGGGTTTTCAGTGAAGAGAATGTAGAACCAATCGGTCACATGAATCTTCTCATGCATATACATCTGAGTCTTGACCGCAATCTTAATCCATTGGTCTATGACCAACACCAATAAGATAATCAGCCCGGCCAAACGTCCTTGGGTGAGCCATCCCCGACCGCTACTTCCTTCTGTCCTCATTACTTTTTCATGTTTTTAGCCTCTATGCTCAATGTCGCATGGGGAACCAAACGTAAACGTTCCTTGGGAATCAATTTACCGGTCTCACGGCAAATCCCATAGGTCTTGTTTTCGATACGTATCAGGGCAGCCTCAAGCCCCTTGATGAACTTCTGTTGGCGAGCCGCCAACATAGACAGTTCCTCTTTGGTCTGAGTATTGGCACCTTCTTCCAACGCCTTATAAGTAGGCGACGTATCATCCACTCCGTTATTGTCCGTGTTCATCAATGTCCCCATCATGGTTTCATATTCTTCACGCGCCACTGCCAGCTTACTCAGGATCAACTCCTTGAATTCTGCTAATTCCTCATCACTATAACGTGTTTTCTCTGTCATAATACTTCTTATTTTAGGGTTAATAATGCTCACTTACTCTTTATCTATCTTTATCTCCACGGTGTAATCGTCTAAGTCTATGGCCACGCCACCGTCCACCTTGTCCGCCATCGTAAGCGAATTGGCCAGGACCTGGCCACAGATGTAGTCTCTGTATTCCGCCACGGCCTTGTCCGTTTGTTCCGCATGGGAGAGCGTCACAGCAATACGGTCGGTAATCTCGAAATCCTTTTCCTTACGCAAGTTCTGTATACGCTTCACTAATTCACGGGCCGTTCCCTCCACACGAAGCGCATCCGTCACGGTAATATCGAGTGCCACCGTCAGGCAGCCTTCATTGGCCACCGTCCAACCGGGAATGTCCTCACTGAAAATCTCCACATCGGCAACTTCGATGGTTACCGCCTCGCCGCCCTCCAAAACCACGTCGAGCGTGCCTTCTCGTTCCAATCCGGCAATCTGTTCTTGCGTCAGGTTTTCCACCGCAGCGGCCACGTTCTTCATCAACTTGCCGAACTTCTTGCCCATCGTACGGAAGTTGCACTTCACTTTCTTCACCAACATGCCATCGCCTTCCACAAACTGCAATTCCTTGACGTTCACTTCGTCCAGAATCAACTGCTTCACGGCTTCTATGCTTTCACGACGTTCCGTGTCGCCCGACGGTATGGAAATGCACTGCAAGGGTTGGCGCACGATAATCCGTTCTTTCTTGCGCAAGGACAAGACCATGGACGTAATCTGTTGCGCCAATTCCATACGGTACTCCAATGCCTTGTCCACCTTTGCGTCGTCGCAAACCGGGAATGTAGCCAAATGCACGCTCTTCGCTTCTGCACGGCCCGTTGCAGCCGTCAAGTCATGATACAAACGGTCGGCATAATACGGAGCGATGGGTGCCATCAGTTTGGCCACCGTCTCCAAGCACGTGTACAACGTCTGGTAAGCCGAAAGCTTGTCCGTGCCCATCGCACTGCCCCAGAAACGTTTGCGGCTCAGGCGGACGAACCAGTTGCTCACGTTGTCTATCACGAAATCCTGAATCAGGCGCCCGGCCTTCGTCGGTTCATAATCCTCATAGCAGGCATCCACGTTCTTCACCAACGTATTCAACTCGGACAAAATCCAACGGTCTATTTCCGGACGCTCGCCCATGAGCACATCGGCTTCGGCATAATGCCAACCGTCCACGTTGGCATACATCGTCAGGAAAGAATAAGTCTGGAACAATTTGCCGAAGAACGTGCGACTGACTTCCTGTACGCCGGCCTCGTCGAACTTCAGGTTGTCCCACGGTGAAGAATTGGTTATCATATACCAACGTACGGCATCCGAACCGTACTGCTCTATCGCGCCGAAAGGATCCACTGCATTGCCCAAACGCTTGGACATCTTGTTCCCGTTCTTGTCGAGCACGAGACCGTTGGATATGACAGCCTTATAAGCCACACTGTCGAATACCATCGTGGAGATGGCATGCAACGTGAAGAACCATCCACGGGTCTGGTCCACACCTTCCGCAATGAAATCGGCCGGATAAACCGTACGGCCATCCAACTCTGCCTTATGTTCGAACGGATAATGAATCTGGGCGTAAGGCATGGCACCGGAATCGAACCACACGTCGATGAGGTCTGCTTCACGCTTCATCGGCTTGCCCGTGGGGCTTACCAAAACGACCTCGTCCACAAACGGGCGGTGCAAATCTATTTTGTCATAATTGCCCTGACTATAATCTCCGGGGACGAAGCCACGGTCTTTCAGCGGATTGGAAGCCATCAGTCCGGACGCTACCGCTTTCTCGATTTCGGCATACAACTCCTCTACCGAACCAATACAGGTTTCCTCGCCGTCTTCCGACCGCCAGATCGGCAACGGCGTACCCCAATAGCGGCTGCGGCTCAAATTCCAGTCATTCAGGTTCTCCAACCATTTACCGAAACGCCCGGTTCCTGTGGATGCCGGTTTCCAGTTGATGGTACGGTTCAGTTCTATCATCCGCTCCTTGGCAGCCGTACTACGGATGAACCAACTGTCGAGCGGATAATAAAGGATCGGCTTGTCTGTCCGCCAACAATGCGGATAGTTATGCACGTGTTTCTCGATCTTGAACGCCATGCCGCGCTGCTTCAGTTCCATGCAGAGTGCCACGTCGAGGGTCTCGTCTTTGTCGGTCTTCTTCGGGTCGTAGGCGTTTTTCACGAACTGGCCTTCCCACTTCTTGTATTCATCCACGTTTACCTTATGTTGCACGAAATCTTCATCCAACTCGTCCAACAGGTAAAACTTACCGGTCAAATCCACCATCGGACGGAATTCGCCCTTGCGGTTGACCAACTGCATGGGAGGAATGCCGGCAGCCTTGGCCACCAGCGCGTCGTCCGCACCGAAAGTCGGGGCGATATGCACGATACCCGTACCGTCTTCCGTAGTCACGTAATCTCCTGGGATGACACGGAAAGCCCCTTCTCCGGGATTTACCCAAGGGAACAACTGTTCGTAGGCCAAGCCGACCAAATCCGCCCCGAGGTACTCACCCACAATCTGGTAAGGTATCACTTTGTCCCCCGGCTTGTAACCGTCCAACGGCATATTCTCGCCTTCCGGGTTAAGATAAGCTCCCAAACGCGCCTTAGCCAGTACCACTGTTACGGGTTCGCCACTGTACATGTTATAAGTACGCACGCATACATACTCTATTTTCGGTCCTACGCACAATGCCGTGTTGGACGAAAGCGTCCAAGGCGTAGTAGTCCATGCCAAGAAATAAGGCGTGCCCCACCCCGTCATTTCAGGGCGCGGATCGAGCATCCGGAACTGTGCCGTCACCGTCGTGTCTTTCACGTCGCGGTAACAACCGGGTTGGTTCAACTCGTGCGAACTCAGCCCCGTACCGGCGGCGGGCGAATAAGGCTGTATCGTATATCCCTTATACAACAAGCCTTTCCGGTAGAGCTGCTGCAACAGCCACCAGAGCGTTTCGATATATTTGTTGTCGTAAGTGATATACGGATGCTCCATGTCCACCCAATAGCCCATCTTATGGCTCAGGTCGGTCCATTCCTCCGTATATTTCATCACGTTCGTGCGGCACTTGCGGTTATATTCCTCGATGGAAATCGTCTTGCCTATGTCTTCCTTCGTGATGCCCAATTCTTTTTCCACGCCCAATTCCACGGGAAGCCCGTGGGTATCCCATCCGGCCTTGCGCTTCACCAAGAAACCTTTCATGGTCTTGAAACGACAGAACGTATCCTTGATAGAACGTGCCAGGACATGGTGGATACCCGGATGCCCATTGGCTGAAGGAGGACCTTCGAAGAAGATAAACGAAGGACAGCCTTCACGTTCTGTCATACTCTTATGGAAGACATCTGCGTCATCCCACATCTTCAACACCTCTTTGTTCACCTCAGAGAGGTTTAGCTGTGTACGTTCTGCGAATTGGTTTGCCATATATCGTAGTTTACTTTCGCGTTACTTTAAAATTTTGGCAAAAATACGATTTCTTTTTCAGAATAGGAAAAATTTCAATAAAAAACAGAAACGGAAATCATAGTCCTTATCTTTGGGAATCATCTGCCTTAGAACGGGAAATCAATCTAAGCCAAACGAAAATTCAATCTAAGCCGAATGATTTTTCATTCTCCGCACAAAAAACAAGCATTTATATACATTTGTAATTCAGTAGGTTATAATATAAAAAAAAGAGGGCAGGGAATCCCAAACATTCCCTGCCCCGACATTAAGTCACGAACAAAAACAATTACATTCCTATCTGTCCTTTCCAATTCAGGAACCAGTTGCTCTCTACCATCAACTTGTTGTAAAGCGAACCGTCACGATTCTCTTTGCCTTCGCGCTTGCTGACCGGGTCGGCCACCCACGCATTATTACGGTAACGTTTGGCAAAACGGATCAAATCATAAAAACGCTTGCCCTCGAAACAGGATTCCAACGCATTTTCATTGATGATCATGCTGTCCACGCGGGCTTGCTCCTCAGCCAGGTTCAGGTAAGCCCAGTCCTTGCGGCTCTGCCCCACGTAACCGTTGACACGGTTACCGTCCTTGTCCAAAGAATCCACCATCGGATAAGCATAATCCGGATCCAACTCGGCATAACCGCAACCACGTGAATGTACGCCCACCGTATTGAAAGCATCGGTAGCACTACCGCCTTCCTCACCGAGACGTCCGTTACGCGTCTTGAATGTATTGAAATAATTGTTGGCCGTATTCAACTCGTTGAGGAATGCCAAATCGGCATCGTTGCAATATACGGACACACTGTCATCTACCACGTCCTTACTGATTCCCGTGGCCAAAATGGCGTATGCCATGCGCGGGAACCCGCCATTGTTAAGGGCTTCGGCCAAACGCAGCCAGACATCGCTTTCACGATAAATCCCGATGTTACGTTGGTTTACTTTGTAGATGTTCTGCATCATAAACTTATCAGCCGTTCCTCCCGTCGTAGTGTTGAAGGTTCTCGACCGCCATTGGGCTGCCAGTCGCAAATCCCCTTCTAACAACCGATTCTCCTCAATCATGTCCGGAACAGCGTCTATCGGGCGGTTATTCTTGTCCAAGAATGAATAAGATTGCGCCCGGCTGATTTCCTGCATGTGCAAAGACGGCGTGATGCTGTAGTTCGTCGAAGTAATATAGTTTCCGTTGTCATCGGTCGACGAATTGTACAAAGTCTGCACTTCGCTATAATATCCTTGGCTAGCAGCCGAGTCCATCGGAATGATGGTGAAGGTTTCCGTCCCATATATCGAAGGACTCTGCCCCGGAATCATATAAGACCACCCATAAGAAGTTCCCGTGCTTGAAGAATACTCTTGCCAATAAGCAGAATACATGTTGGAGAAATAGTAAATAGGCTTCGAGAACCCGTCCCCAACGTTACGTGTATCCATAATCCAACGGAAATAGCATTTGGCAGCCTCGCGGTAATATGCACGTCCGGCATCCGTCCCCTGGCAAGAAGCTTTCCAGAGATACAAATCGCCCAACACCATGTCTACCGGGAAATAGCAGTTGGCCATAAAAAGACTACCCACCTTATGCAAAACGGGCCATTCCGTGTTGCTGTATGGTTTCAGGTCGTTGATGAAAAAATCGCAAATGGCTTCAATGTCCTTACGGTCTTTCACGTCAAGACTGACATCATCGGCATCCTGCTCCGTCAGCAACGGCTCGGTGTAGAAAGGCACCTTGCCATAGTTCAAAGCCAGTTGCAGATAGGCCCATGCGCGGATGGACCTTACCTGTGCCATTTCCTTGGCAAAAATTTGGTTGCCGCGATTGTCGTATGCGTTAGTATCAGCGTATGCAAGATAATAATTACAGTTGTTAATCACCGCATAATAATCACGCGGACTGTTATACCTGTTCTCGTCCGTCACCTCGAAGTTGGCCAACGCGCGCAAATCGGCATTGGCTTGGGTGGTCAAAGTAACGAGGTCGCCCCGCACTTCGCCCAACAGGTTGGTACGGTCACCGATGGCCTGCAGCTTATAGATAATACCTATCAGGGAAGTGGCTGTATCGGCCGGTGTTGTCAGATGGCTGCCGTTTTCGTATATCACATAATCCGAAGTCGGTTCAAGCATATCTTCGCAGGATCCTAAGATTCCTGCTCCGACAGCCGCCAACGCAATCTGAAAAATATAAGATTTGAGTTTCATAAGAGACTGAATTAAAGGTTGATTTTAATACCGAGCATAAAGTTACGGCTGTTAGCCAACAGGCCGCGGTCTATGCCTTGTTCCAAAACACTGTTGCTCATGGAGAAGTCCGGATCGGCTCCTAAGTACTTAGACACGGTAAAGACGTTGTTTGCCTGTCCCCAGAACGTCAGGCCGTGGATGAAAGTGCTGTTGAGCGGAAGTTCATAGCTCAACGTGATAGACTTCAGGCGCAGGTAACTGGCATCCTCAATCCAACGGTCGCTGAAGCGGGCATTACCCATAGGATCTTCCCACATCACCGTCGGCATGTCGGTCACCTGTCCTTCATAGCTCCAACGGTTCACCATCGCTACCGACTGGTTCATGAAACGGTTTCCGCTTTCCAACTGCGAACGCAAGTAGTTGTAGGCATCGTTGCCCAGGCTGTAATTGAAGTTTACATCCAAACGGATACGCTTGTAACTCAAAGAGGTGAAGATGTTACCGTAAATATCCGGGTTCGGATCTCCGATGACCTGCATATCGGCCTTGTTGATTTCCTTGTCACCATTGTCAGCAAACTTCACGTCGCCGGCTCCGAAGTAAGTCTTGTCGATACCGTTCTCACCCAAGATATACAATCCGTCGGCTTTGGCCTCTTCCGAAGTGGCATATACGTGCGTACCGGATGCGGTGGCCTCGGTCTTGTAACCATAGAACAAATTCACCGGTTGGCCGATTTGCGAACGGATGGTAGCACCGTAAACCTCGGTTTCCACATAATCTTGTCCGTCGGGCAAAGCCGTCAGCTTGTTCTTGTAATGGCCGACGCTGGCACCCAGTTCCCAGTTCCAGTTGCGGGTGGCAATGATATGGCCGTTCACCGTAATATTATAGCCCTTGTTCTCCAAAGAACCACCGTTCACCCAGTTGTTTTCCAAACCAGTAATGAAGTTCAGCTCATGGTAAGTCAACAGATTGTCTGTCCAACTCTTGAACACGTTTACTTTCAAGTTCAAACGGTTCTTCAGGAAATTCAACTCCGTACCGAAACTGAAGCGACGGGTGGTTTCCCACTGTACTTCCGTATTGCCCAAATTACCCAAAACCAAACCATTGGCCTTATTCTGGAACAAGATACTCTTGAAATAAGTACGGGTGGCATCAAAATCGATACCGTCGTTACCGCTCACATCGTACCCCATCGTAAATTTGGCATAGTCTATTCCCGGCACATCGAACCAACTTTCATTGGACAACACCCAACCGGCCTGGATTCCGGGGAAAACACCCCAACGCACACCGGCCAGTTTGAAACCGTCTTTCGCTTCTTTACCAAATCGTGAAGAACTTTCGATGGCCAGATTACCTTCCACGAAATAACGCTTTCTGTAATCGTAACGGGCCTGTCCGTACCAACTCATCGAAGTCCATTCGTTGGTGCTACCGGTAGTCACCTTGTTTTGCGTATCATTGATAAACGGCGTTTTGTCGCTACCCGTATTATAACCCAACTGCGTGTCTACCTTGTAACGGTCGTTCATATAACGGAACCCTCCCAACAAATCAATGCTGTGTGCCCCATACTGGTTGCCCCACTCTATTTTCGTATCGCTCGTGATAGAGTTCTGCGAAGAATAAAGCGAACGGATTTCATTCTCCACAGTAAGGCCGATAGAAGACACATAGTAATCAGGCACGCCATTGATGGGCACATAATACTTGTCGTTCGTATTTGTCAACGTATAGCTGAACAAAGAACTGAGGGACAAATGCTTGTTGAACTGCCATCTCGGTGTAATGGCGATGTTCAAATAAGAGTTCTCAAAGTAATTCTTGTTCTGGGCCGTACCGTATTCATTGATAGAAGCCGGGTTGGCCAAACGGTAATTCACATTACCAATCGAAGCCAAAGCCTGGTCCAGATAATCCTCGTCATTATTGTCGAATGCCACGTCGGAAATCTTACCGTTAGAATAAGCATACGGGCTCAGCATCGGGCTTTTCACCAAACCGAGATAATTGACGGAAGTCACCGTTCCTTCATTGTACCCTTCCGGCGCACCCTGGTCTTTCAAGTTACGCGTCACATTGCTGTAAGAAGCGTCGAAGCGGATGAACAGATGCTTGAACATGTTGATGTCCGTATTGAAGCGGATATTCAAACGGTTCACGTCATTGTCTTCCAACACACTCTGCGCACCATTATACCCCAATGCGAGGAAATAGCTAGCTACCTCATCACCTCCTTGTACCGAAATACCATAATTCTGCGAGAAAGCCTCACGGTAGATGACATCGTTCCAATCCGTATTATTATTATATTTATTGTAATAGTAATTATTCGGATCGGAAGTCAGGAACTGGAATTCAGACAAGTTCGTACCCGTCGTCTTCAACAAGTCCGAAGCGTATGTCTTGAACTGCGAACCGCTCATCACCGGAAGCGACTTAGGCAATAAGGTAATACCGGCCGACACGGTAGCATCGATTTTCGTAGCCAGACTCGTGTTGCGCTTCGTCTCAATGAGAATCACGCCATTGGCACCTTTGGCTCCGTAGATGGCCGTACCATTGGCCATCACCTTCACGCTCTTGATTTCATTGACGTTGAAAGATGTCAGGATATCATTGTAGAAACCGTCATGGATCATCGTACGGTCATATTGTTGGTCCACGATAACCCCGTCAATCACGACCAACGGTTGACCGTTGCTGTGCAAGGAGTTGATACCGTTCATCATCATGAAATTTCCGATACCGGGCGTACCTCCACGGGAAATCGTACGGACATTGGCTCCTAACTGGTCACCAATTTCGGACGTGATATTCAATGACGGACTATAATCGAATTTGTCTGCCACCACCGTGTTCAGGATATTGTCGTCCGCACCGTATGCCGAACGCATGGCACTCGAATACATCGTCACGTCACGCAACTTACCTGATTGGTTAATACCCACACGAACCGTATTATAGTCCGGTGCCGTGATTTTTAATGCCGTGGCGTACTCCGGCACGTCGAGCTTATACGTACCGTCTTCTTCGGTCAACGCACTGTAACCGTCGTAACCGCTCACACTGACCAACGCCCCACCCAAAGGAGTGCCGGATGTCACTGCGAACACTCGTCCGCTGACCGGACGTGTCTTTACATTTTTCTTGATCGGACTGGCAGGTCTGGCCGCAGTCACGGTGTCGGTAGCGGCCTCTTCCTGGGCATAGCCCCCCAAAGTGCCTGCCATCAACAATGCTAAACAATAGAATCTATATCTTTTCATTACTCATGCTCTAATATTGTTCTACAATCAATTTTCATCGCTTCCGGAACCGGACGTAGGACGTGGCTCGAAAATCACACAGTCTATCGCCAAATCCTTACTGTAACCGTCCGGTACCGTACGTCCCTTGATAGATTGTATGGTCAGCAACACTCTGGAGTCTTCCTCTCCGTAGTTACAAACCGGAGATACGAAGCCTTCCTTCACCGTTATGGTGTCCATCCTTGTGGCATCGACATCTACGTCCGTGCACAAAGTCACCGCATTGCTTCCTTCAATCATATCGCCGGTCCTCGACGAATAATATCTGATTTTCGCAGTAAACTGACGCTTCAACTGCGCATCCTCCTTGGCCAAAGAGTCTCCGGCCAAAGGAGAGGCAAACACGACCTTGATGTCATACGGGCAGTTGGAAAGCGTGCTAGGAATCTTAAAGGTAATTTCCGGTTGGTTGGTACGCCCCGAACGGGCATCCTTTACCACTAAGTAACCACCCGCTGACACCTTGAAATTCTCATTGGTTGCCTCTACTGCATTTACCTGGATTGAAGTCGAGTCGCCCGAAAGCGTCACTGTCGAATAATTATTAGCATATTCCGCTTCAACCTGAACTGGAGTCATGTAAATCAATTTGGTAGGAGGAATACGCCAATCCGTAGCCTTATACAACCGACCGTTGCTACAGTCCTGAGGAGTCAGGCCATGCAGCAAACCACCTGCCTGCATCGGCCATTCAAACTTGGAGCAATCCGGATAAAAAGAAGTATAAGTCGTGGCAACGATGGAATCCGGATTCGCTTCGTTGAAAGGCAATTCTTGCGATCTTACATTGAAGAACGAACTGTATAGGAACATAAATTTGGAATAGAGGTTCTGTAAAGAGTCGCCGTCTTCTCCCAAACTCTTATGGTACTCGAAATAAGAACGGTACAAGTCTATGTTTTCCTTCCAAATCTTATTGGTAGGAGCTACGAACCAATACAAACTGTCTTCAGAATCAATCCGGCCCAACTGATTGAAAATAGGATTGTAATTGTACATCACGGAATCCAAATAAACAGTTTCGCCATCCACAATACCACCCGGCACACTGGCCTCTTCGTCAAGCTCTATACGATTCCATGAAAGGAAGAAGTTAGCCACGCTGTCCAGACCGTTGTCTCCTTCCAAATCCATACGGACACGTTCCCAAATATTAGGAAAGAAAGTAGCGGGTCCGTCCACTTTATAAAGCATGCCATTGGAAGACGGGACACCGTTACCCACCATATTCACTTCCCCATTGAGCATGGAGCCGGTCAAGCTCAAACGTTTGCCGTTCATCATCTTGACAGTCTCGTCCTTTGTCAACGACGAAACTTGCTGATTGTACATGGCGATATGATTCTTGATAAACTGGTTCAAGGTAGAATTATCGTCATCAATGATCCCCTGGCTTTTCTCTCTCTTATAGGTGTCAATCCACTCCTGGGCTTCTTCCTCCGTAATTTCCGGAGCCCAAACGGTAAACACCTGATTGGCATTCAAAATGTCTTTGTAGCCACAAGAATCAAGAACCTTCACGAAAGGACGTATGCTCTCGTCGAGTTGCATATTTTCCCACAGCGTAGCACCGGGCACCGAGCCATTCACACTGTAATGGTCGTCCCATGTATCCGTACAGGACACACCGGTGGTTGCGGCGATTAACGCCACAACTCCTGTCTGCATATAATATTTCAATTTCATTTTTTCTTTAGTGTTTTAATGTGAATATTAGTAAAGATCTTCACCGATACCTCCGGCACCGCAAATGCTTATGGGTACCAATTCCATATAATCGAGCACAAAACACCCTTTGTTTCCTTGGGTGAATACGGAACGGATACGAATTTCGTGAGCCGTATGGGGTTTCACCTCTACATTGCAAATCTTACGACGGAAAGTATAGGCATTATTGTACATCATAGTACAACTATTCGGACTGTATCTCGGAGCATCCGTTCCGTCATTCCCCGTAAAGCAACTCTTCGGCCCACTATAATAACCGTTGTTCTTCATCGTCCGGGCATTCTCTTCCAACTGTTCAGTGGTGTAAATACCGGAAGTACTTTCTTCCGAATTCCGGAAACCGGTAGTCCCATTATATAACCCACCGACTCGTGCATCGTCAGCACGATAACGCATGTCAATAGGAATCCCCTGCGGTATACCGTCCACATAAATCTGGGCAATACCGCGATCCAACATACCCGGATATCCCAAACGAAGTTCATACATGCCGGGAGGGACATTAGGCAACGGGAAAGTCACGTCGTAACTCGTTCCCAAAATGTTAATCTCATCCCCGCCCCAATTCCACCAAGGCACTTTAGGACGTTGCACGAAGAAAATGGTATTCTCGCTGAATGTACAATTCTTCATATACCCTACCGGAATATAGTAATTGAATCCACCATTTTCGCCCCCATTCTCATCATTGTCATGAGAACCATAAGCCTGCGTCGGATTTCCACACAAACGAATGTCGTTATTGGTCAACTCCGGCCACAAGGTGGAAAAATCCATTCTGATTCTCGTATTCATTACGTTGTTCCGCATCGTCTGGTCGTAAGCTACCACGTCATCGAGATAGAAATAGGAGACATTCAATGAGAAGTTTTCCGCATTGGGCCGAGTCAAATAGGCACCCCGGATCCTGTCATAAGAATTGTACTCCGTAGCCGTACTATGGTTGACATAATAACCGGCCGGATGTTCTACCTGCTTGTCCACAGTGGCATACACTCTCTCCAACTTTATCGTGGAATAATCCAACAAGGTGGAAATCCACTCCGTAGGGTTGGCGTATGCCGTATTGGTGCCCCAACAGTTTATCAACTTGGCCGTACTGGCAAACAAACGGTCCAGAATGTGATACGACAAGAACATGTTCAACGGATTGTAACGACTGGTCAAGGACTCCCTGTTCCAATACCGTTCCTTATACGTACGCCCTTCCGAATCGTCAGGATCCACATCATTCAAACCGAATATGTTGGCAGCTGCATTATCTTTATATTTTTCCACAGCCAAATCGTACAACGCATCAACCTTCTGGTCCAAAGTCATATTGGCGTTGAAGCGATTGCTGTATTTTTCATACAACACCTCATCGGGAACGATAAGCAACGTAAAACCTTGGTAACGGTGGTCCGGACGCTTGGCATGGTAGGCATAACCTTGATCATTTTCATTGAAAATACCTCCGGAATGAATATCTTTCTTGAATTCAGGGTAATTCTCTTTCCAGATTTCATAACTGTCATCACGATAATGAATCAACGAATCCAATAACCCCGTACGTTTGAGCGCTTCATAATAAATCGTGAATTCGTCATGCTTTTCATCCAACAGACTGGAACCCAAACTGGTATTCGGAATCAATACGCGATCCACCGGATGAACAACTCCGTTGTCTACAGAGTCATTCTTCAACTCATTGATAATGGCGGAACGACGGTTGATGACACTTAACGTCATCCCATTCGCGTCCACCGTATCTCCGTCCGTCACGATAATCAAAGGCAAGTCGAGCTCATTATTGATTTGCTCCGTTTCGGCAAAGTTATAAGTGTACTTGATGCTATTATCCACCAAACAAGCTTTCACTAACGTATCGCACAATTCCACAGGCATGTCCTCGACAGAAGCGTAGCCACGTTCCTTCAAAAAGGCTTCCACTCCGGAATTGATAGCCGGATAAAACGTTCGGGAACCACGGCTCGACAGGAAATCCATCTCGCCGGCACGCTCGACAATGCGCTTGAACAGGCTGAAATCTTCGCGATTCTTCAAAAAATCACTCATCATCTCCCCCGTAAAAGTGTAGTAGCTGTCGGACGCCAAGTCGTCATTGCAACTGGTGAACAGATTCATCTGCACCGTCAAGAATAAAACGGTGCAAATGGATATTAATATTTTAAACAAGCCCTTCATATTTTATTTATTTGTAGATTCGTATGAATCACCGGCCTCCGGATAAGCAGGATTCTGCTTCAAGTTGGAGTTAACCTGCAATTCGTCGTAATTATAAGGCCAATACATAGCCATTATATTCTTCAGCTTACCGGTGGCAGTCGCCGCATTCTCCGTAAACTTGTTTTGCACGGCTTCCACCAAATATTCCGTATTACCGTCACGACGACTGTGGCGTACCAAATCAAACCAACGTTTGCCCTCGAACAAGAACTCACGTCTACGTTCGTCGAACACCAAATCCATCAATTGTGATTTCGTAGAATAATTGCTATAAACCAAAGAGGAAGAAGTATTCGGTGCCGAACGGTCGGCAATCGCCTTGATCAAATCGAAAGCAGCCTGTCCTAAGCTGTCATTTCGCTCCGATTCTTCTTCTCCCATCATGCAAATCAAAGCTTCTGCCTTAATCAGCATCATGTCACTCACCCGGTAGAACACCCAGTTGGCATCGTTTTTCGTCATACGTTCAACATAAGCCAAAGAACTACCGGAAGAAAGGCCCGGATTAATGCTCGTATAAGCATATTTTGCAATGGTCACGATTTCCGGATTCGACTCGTTGTCCACATGGATGGACTCCTTGATACGCGTGTCTTTGTTCGACAAGAATATCTGCGGAGAAGATAACTCTTTCCAAAGATCTTCTGCCGGTGCGAACTGTCCATAATTCGGGTCTTTATCATTAGATTTGAAAAAACGGTTGAAAAACTCGGCCGGTACATCGTTCGACTTTGAACCATCCGTCGTACTTTCAGAAAAATCCAACTCAAAAATACTCTCTGGGCCACCACCTTCGCCGAAGTTATATTCATAAGCCAAACCTGCCGACAAGATGGTATTGTCATTATCCGGAATCAAAGGATAATCATCCACCATGTAATAGGAAGAATAATTACTCTTGAAATATTCCGTCTTGGAATCGATAACCATTTGGGCATACTTCTCTGCATTAGAGTAATCCCCTATCCACAGGTACATATCAGCCAACATGGCAAAGATAGCATTCTGTGTGATACGTCCGTAACTGATATCCTTACCGGACTGTTTCGGCCATGCCTTCAACGCATCCGGCCACACAGCCACCAAATCATTAATCAGGTTCCGGACGATGACATCCCCATCCGTAGCCGGTAAGTTCAGCTCTTGTTCGTCATTGGTAATGGCCTCCGTATAATACGGCACATCCTTAAACGTACGTACCAAATAGAAATAACAAAGCGCACGCAAAGCTGTTACCTCGGCAATCGTTGCCTGAACGTCGCTCGGCAAATAATTCGGATCTTTTTCTGCCACCTCCGGTGCTTTTTGGATAACCAGATTACAGCGGTCTATGACAGAATAGAAACTCGACCAATCGGTATAGGCATTATTCGACAGGATATTTTCCGACAAAATATACCCTTCCGCCGAGGTTGCGCTGAATTTAGGATGAAACCCTTTGCGCGTATTGTCCGAACGGCTCTCGCCCCAAATGAACAGGCGGCGGACAAAATCATCATCCTGCATACGGGTGTAGCAACCTGTCACAATCTGGTCCACGTCGTTCTTTTCATTCCAGTAATTATCTTCATACACCATGGTCAACGGATAAATATCCAGAAAGTCTCCACAAGATGTCATAGACATTCCGACCATGGCCAGAAAAGCTGATTTAAACCATATTTTCTTCATCTTATTCATAGCATTATCAATTAGAAATCTACTGTGACACCAAAAGTATATGACTTGGCACGCGGAGTCTGCGCGTTGTCTTGCGTCACGCTATATCCTCCGTAACCCAACTCCGGATCTACGCCGGAATACTTCGTCAAGCAGAAAAGGTTATTACCACTCAAATAGAAACGCAAACCGCTCAAACCGATTTTCTTTACCATCTTCTGCGGCATATTATAAGAAATCTGCAAATAGTTCAGACGCAGGAACGTTCCGTCTTCCACAAAGCGGTCGCTGATCATTGTATTATAGTTCGCGAAGTTGCCGCTTGCGCTCAAAGCACGCGGGATAGAAGTGATGTCCCCTTCTTTACGCCAACGGTAGTTCACAGCCTGGCTCTGGTTGTTGTTGGAACTCATACTCTCCATGTTCAAACGGGCAAGGTTCACAATGTCGTAGTCCACACGGTAGTTGAACTGTGCATTCAAAGCCCAGTCGCCATAATTGAACTTGAGTCCGAAACCGCCGGTCAACTTCGGCAATGAGTTACCCAAGTAAACCACGTCGAGTTGGTTGATGTTACCGTCATGGTTCACATCTTCATAGATGGCATCTCCACCCTTAAATTCATATCCGGTCCCGCCTGAAACATAATTGAACATCATCTGCAACGGATCACCCTTCATGTCACGTACGATTTCTCCGTTCGCATTGTACACCAAAGGTGCCGTCCATCCCCCATTGTTATTGAAGTTGGCGATGAAAGCCTTAGCCTCCGCATCACCGTCGGCCGCCAAGCGTTCCTTCTGCAAATATGTATCATAATTATACATATAGACACCTTTGCAACGGTAACCGTAAATGGCACCGAAAGGATTGTCCACCTGCACACGTTGCAGGAGCTTTGCGTTTTCTGCCACCCAGTCATTGTTCAAAGTTTCCAATACACGGGGATCCATGCGGGTTATCTCATTCTTGTTGTTGGCAAACGTGAAATTCAAGTCCATCCAGAACTTACCCTTCTGAATCAGTTTGTTGGTGTTCAAGTTGATTTCCCAACCTTTATTGTTCATGTCACCTACGTTCTGGTAAGGATAATTCGTGAAACCAGAGATACTGGATATCCTCACGTTCTCCATCAACATGTCCTTGGTGGTCTGAGTATACAGGTTAATGTCAGCCTTGATACGGTCATCCCAAAAACCCAAGTCGAAACCTACGTTCCACGTGTACTTCATCTCCCACTGCAAGGTATTCAACTTCAAGTTATTCGGAGCCATACCGGTAGCACCGAAATAGTTACTGGCGGCACTATATTGGTTGACATACAGATAGTCTTTATTTGGTTGATTACCAGTCATACCCCATCCCGGACGGATAGAAAGCATAGACAACCACTTGCGCGTACCCTCCATCCAAGGCTCATCTATTATGTTCCAACGGCCTGAGAATGCAGGAAAAACACCCCAACGCTTACCCGGACCGAACTTGGTTGTACCGTCTACGCGGGCAGATACGTCAAAAATGTATCTTTCTTTATAAGCATAGTGGGCAGAGAACGTATAATAAAGACTTCTCCAACGGTTAAAATTACTAGACATCCCCGGGGTAATACCACCGGCACTCGGAGCCTCTATCCCGTTTGGCAAACCGGCCACCTCCGTCTTTTGGTCACTCGACGTACCTGAAACTAATTGGAAACGTCCCATCGTCATAAATGAATGGTCTTCATTCAGGAAATGAGGCACGAAAGTCAACGTATGCGTAGTGGTAAAGGCCAGACTCTTGGAGCTATAGCTTGTAGCCTTGCTCACTCCGTCGGCATTCCAGTTGTCCGTAGACAATTCACGCGGATAATAGGTGTCTTCGTATGCATTGAACACATTCATGATTACCTTTCCGTTATAAGTCAAACGGTGCTTGGTTTCATCTATACCCAAGAAGTCATATTGCAACTCCAATTTCGGGTCGATGGCGTATGTCGTATAAGAATTCTTGGCATACTTGGCACTCGCAATCGGGTTCACCAACCCACGTTGGTCTTCCAATGCGTCTTTGGCCTTCAACATCTCGTAATAACGCCCCAAAGAATTACCTTGCTCATCTTCTTCAAATATGGCCAAGTTAGGCATTTTCTTATAAGCAATATTCAACAAGTCATCAGAGTTTCTCTGGTTGTCCGTATAAGTCAAAGCAAAGTCACTGATAATCTTGATACGGTCACTCACGTAATAATCTAACATCATACGGGTCGTAAAACGATCCAACTTCTGCTCGATGATAGAACCCGTTTCATGGTCGTAACCACCGGATATACGGAAAGTCGCCTTCTCACCACCACCGGTTATGGAAACGAAATGATTCTGACGCAAACCGACTTGCTTCACTTCTTTCACCCAATCCGTGTTGTTGTTAAACATCTGCCATTCAGAGAACACACGCTTATCCGTGATATAATTAAGCTCAGGGATATTAGCGGCCTCATCGCTCAAACGAGGATTGAAATATGCTTCTTTCAATAACATGGTATACTGGTCACCCGTCAACAAATCCACCCCATCCGGCTGATATGTACCCGTCAAACGAAGAGAATAAGTCAATCTCGGTTTTCCACGTTTACCACGTTTCGTCTTAATTTCAATCACACCGTTTGCACCTTGAGAGCCCCAGATAGCCGTAGCAGCAGCATCCTTCAAGACGCTGATACTCTCGATGTCTTCAGGATTGATGTTCAATAATTGCGCGAACTGCTCATCATTTGCATTTTGTACATCAAAATTACTCTGATCCACGTTCCAAACATCACCGTTCACCACAATCAAAGGTTCGGAACTTGTCAACGTACTGATGGTGGACGCACCACGCAAACGCATCGTCGTACCGGCACCCAAGTTACCAGAATTCATCACGATATCCAAACCTGCGATACGCCCTTGCAAAGCTTCATCTACGGAAGTCAAACCCAAACCTTCAAATTCCTTGGCATTGATAGTCTGTGAAGCGAAAGAAACTTCACGCTCGGGAATAGCCAGACCGGAAGACTCCACACGTTTCTTAGCTTTTACTTCCACCTGTTTCAATACCATAGCATCTTCCAACGTCACATGGTACACCTTTTTATTGATAGGAAGAATCTGGGTCTTCATACCCACATAGCTAATCTTCAAACGGTTTTTAGGATTCTTGATTTTCAGGGTAAAGTTACCGTTAAAGTCTGTCACGGTGGCAGATATGTTACGGTTAGAAGCGTCCATTTCCACAATAGCAGCCCCTACGACAGGCCCGAAGGAGTCGGAAATCGTTCCACTCACACTCGTTATTCCCTGAGCATTCACTACCGAGGCAATAGCCAGGCAGCAAATTAAGAAATAATATTTTAATTGTTTCATTGTCTTTATCATTAAGGTTAATTACCTGAAATCTTATTGTAAGCATTAGACAATTCTTCTGTATAAAGCAACGGTTTGTCTATCAAATGTACAACAGCCGTAGAAGAGTTGAAAATACGGGTTGCCGATTCAATATCCGTACATGCAATAGGACCACTCGAAGAACCGTCACTTGAACTTACACCGGAACGGAAGCGATATTCACGTGCAAAGTAATTGCCTTCCAAAACCTTCCGGGGAGCTTCCCCTTCAATTTCCATTTTATTGGCATCATTGCAAGTGATGACTATACTTCCCGAACCGGCCTGGCCGCTGTTCGACACGGTAAGCGTGGCAAAACGGCTTCCTCCCATATAAGAAGTCTCGTAAGTACCCGATGAGGCTGGAGCTGTAAGATAAATCGAACTATTCTGAATGTGATAACGTATAAAATTGTTAATCAATGTATTCATGCTATCAATCTGGACCTCCAATCGCTCAGCCTCCTGCGGATTACTGTTCTCGATTTCATCCAACTTGTCTTCCAACTCAATCACGTCTCTCCAATCCGGAAGCAATTTATGCTCATACATTTTCTCAATCTCGGCTGTAGGCGGAGCATACACTGTATAATTATAATTCTCCATGACCGAGAGGGTCAAACCATTGGAAATGGTCTTGGCTACACCTGTAGAAGAAGACCCGCTTGTAGTAATGTTATAGAACTGAGATACTAACGTACTATTTTCCACCATTTTAGAGAACTCGCTATAACGGTCATCCTTTGTAGCCAACTCCTTTAATAAAACAGGAACAGATTTTGAAGCAGACATCACCGGCTCCATGTCTACAATAAAAGTTTCACCATTGCCGTCTGGATTTGATCCCATATTATAATAACCTTCCACCTCACGGACTTTCAGTTCAAAGGGGCTATTGCTACTATTCTGGTCGGCAAGCTCTTTACGATAAGGAGTGGTAATACGGATGTTTGCGCCCGTACCTTCAAGTATGACCGGACAACCGCCCTTTGTAACCCATACACTCTTACCCGTTGAAGTAGTGGCAGACTTATCCTGTACGATGATGGAATTCTCCAGAATATCTTTCAGACGATTCGTTACGTAATCAGATTCCGTACTACCGTTTTTCCAAGGGTTAGTGATTTCTGCACCGCGTGTCAACGTACCGTCAGCATTCTTCGTTGCATTATAACGTTTACATTTGATGCGGCTACCGGTCAGCGAAGGACTGTAATCATAATAAAACTCCGTAATGGTAGGTTGGTTCTTGTGATAATCCACCGGGTCTACATAGTTTTTCAACGCTTCATCGGTAGGAAGAATGAACAAGAACATACTTTCCATGGAATTCAGGTAAGCCTGATAGTCCAATTCATTGATGATAAAACGCATGATATCAGTCTTGGTATTACGGTCGTTGTCGTTCAAAGACGCAGGGAAAGCCACAGACTGGTATTCCGGAATATTATAAACTTCGTTAGACTTGTATACCACACCATTGTTGGCCATAAGACAAGAACCGATACCCGTCTGTCCGCCCGGTTCACCCACAGAAAGTCCCATTTCCAGTTGGGCCGTATTCATCACCGAACTGAACTTGCTAGGCACTGTAGCCACCAGAGAATACTTCATGAAGTTATCCAACATATTCACGATGATGTGGTTCGGGATGCTGTCTACATATTTATAACGGTCAATCAAAGCAGCACCACCACCCGATTTGAAGTAACGCTCGAAAGCGGCATCCGTAGGAGCGACAATGACTGCCATGTCTTCGCTCATGGGGGTATTGGAAGAACCGTTCTCATACTGGTTCCACCCTGGATCGTAGGACAAGACATCCGCTGGATCGTAATCCACATTCTTATAGGTCAACAATGCATTTTTGCCTCCCTCGGTTCCCAAATCGAAACCGTTATTCAGATAACGCCATACGAACGCAGAGTCCACACCGACCGTATTCGACAATCCTTCATTATATACCGGTACGGCAAAACGATCCAACATCTTACTGAATGTCGAAAGTTCTCCGTCGTTATGAATAGCTTCGGCCATATTGGTCAAAGGATTCATTACGTTTTCCAAAACCTGAATGTAACCGTTCTGGCACGTGATATCTCTTTCCACCAAACGCTGCCCGTTGATATACGACTCTGAAGTGTTGTCGCAAGCCCCATTGGTCAAGAACTTCAAATCGTCGTTCGTAATCGACTTATTCGACATATAAGCGGAAAGGAAATGCACCATCGGGGATGTCGTATTGTCCCGAAACACCGTCATTCCTCCCATCGCCGCATCCGAATATTTAGTACGGTAATACTGCCAATATTCGTTGTCCGGCATGTCCGAAACGCGCAACTGCGGAATCGTATCATACAGGTTCAACGAAGAAGAACGGCGTATCACAGTGCCGGGTGCCGGATTATCGCCAGGCGTACTTGACATCAACTCTATCAGATAAGCACTGTTTATCATCGAAGAATTAAACAATAACTTTTTCTGTGAAGGTGTCAAATCACTATAAGACTTGGCCCCCCACACATTGTTCTGAAAGAATCGGGTAAAAGCATCGTCATTTGCAACGAACAACGTCTTACTACCGGTCAAACGTAAAGTTCTGGCATACTCTGTCTCGCCGTTTGCATCCACGGTCGAAACATCCTTGTCATTGATAAGTTCCAACATCGTTTTATAATTCCCACGCTTCTCCAACTCTTCGTAGATGCTGCTACCCAACCACGAAGGCATTCCGGTCAAAAGCTCGTCCTCACAAGAGACTAACAAACCACCGGCGAAGAACAGCGCACATGCAGAATAGGTAAAACGACCCATTTTACTTTTAATGTTACTGCCTTTCATATTTCCATTAGGTTAATATTTTAATAGATTTATTATTCACTCAATATATAAACATCGTTATGACGCCATACACCGAACCTGTCACCGGCTCTTGGCCGGGAATTGACAAGCAGTGTGCCCACACAACATTTTTGGCACTTTTTCACTGGGAGCCCTAACTCCTCTAAAGTGCTGAATCCGTGTCCTCTAATATAGCCTACTTTACATTCCATTAGGTTAATTATTCAATATTTTTTAATCAGGTGTACAAAACGCCCTCATTTGGGTATCAAAGATATGACATTTCTGTAAAAACACATAATAAAATCTAAACAAATATCGAAAACATGTTTAAAAACATATTATTTCCGTTTATTTCTCATATACCACAGCCTGGTCCAAAACAAATGAAACATTCCCATTCCCACGAATATAGCCCCCATTATATAAGTATATATCGTTTCCCCAACTTCCGTTCTCAACCCGAAAGAAACAGAATACCCGGCCCAAAGTCCGGCATCCCATCCCAAAAGGTAAGAAGTCTGTGCCGTTCCTCTCTCGCAATGCTCGCAAATACGAATATAAGAAAGCAAGTACCGGCTGGTCACAAAACCGAGGCCACTTCCCAAGCATAAAGCAATGCTCCATTCCATTCCTTTCATATCGCCACCCAATCCCCATAACAACGCACTTGCCGAGAGAACAACGAATCCTACTGCCAATTCCGTTTGCAACTTTCCCCTAAAAAAGAAGTGATGCCCCCATAAAGCCAACCAAAAACCGACAGCCAAAAACAAGTAGAATTCGACATCCCGGTATTGCCCCAACATCAGCCCGGCAGAAAAAGCAACTCCCATCAAAGGAACAAAAAGCCGAAATCCCCGAGGCAACCAAAAACGGTCGAATGTACACCATGACGGCTCCAAAGGAGCCCGGAAAGGAACGCGCATCGTCACAATCAACACCCCGGCACAAAGCAGTAAAGCCACGGATACTCCGGCAAAAAGACGTACACCGTAATGCACCGGCAAGAGTATACCCGACAAGGGACCGAAAACCAAAGCTAAACGGGTGAACCAATAGTAAACATGTGCGGCTTCCGTCCGCTTTTTCGTATCGGACAAATCCAACAACAAAGTACTCCCCAATGCTATTTGGAACACACAATACGAAGCTCCCTGCATCATCCTCGCCACCCCTCTCACCCACTGCGGACCATCGAAAAGAAACGCCATCGTAGCACATACAATGCCGACTAACGCCCACAAGGCCACATTTTTCCGCCGATAAGCATCCAACCAGTAATTACAGAAAGGTGCAGGTAAACATATGCCCACCCAAAAGAGCAACACGGAAGCACATATACCTCCCATTTCTCCCCCCAATATCCGTCCCATACACACGGGAACGACAGGCAAAAACATATATAAAGAGGTACATACACAAAAGTTGGCTAAGATGATTTTCAGGAAATCAGCATGCCATAAAGCCTTATGCCCGACAGAGATTTGTGCCACGCCTTAATACTGCTCGTTTTCATCCGGAAACGTCCGGGCTTTTACGTCGCTCACATATTGCCCGATGGCATCCGTCATTACCGTATGCAAATCGGCATAACGTCGGAGGAATTTCGGAGAAAAACCCTTATTCATACCCAACATGTCGTTGACCACCAATACCTGCCCGTCTACTTGCGGTCCCGCCCCGATACCGATGATGGGGATATGTAATTCAGAGGCCACACGACTAGCCAACGATGCCGGTATCTTTTCCAATACGATGGCAAAACAGCCGGCTTCTTCCAGTAAATGCGCATCGGCCACCAGTTTCTCCGCCTCGGCCTCATCTTTAGCACGCACGGCGTATGTGCCGAACTTATTGATACTCTGCGGTGTCAGCCCTAAATGTCCCATAACGGGAATACCGGCTGCCAATATAGCCTTCACCGTATCGATAATATCCGCCCCGCCTTCCAGTTTCAGAGCGTCGCAACCACTTTCCTTCATGATACGGATGGCATTGGTCACTCCTTCTGTGGGATTAACCTGATAAGAACCAAAAGGCATGTCGCAAACGACCAAGGCTCGTTCCACACCGTGCATCACCGAAGTCGCATGGTATATCATTTGATTCAACGTAATCGGAAGCGTGGTCGTATTGCCCGCCATCACGTTCGACGCGGAATCGCCAACCAAAATCACATCCACTCCGGCACCGTCTACGATACGGGCCATCGTATAGTCGTATGAAGTCAGCATGGCTATTTTCTTTCCCTGCTGTTTCATTTCAATCAGACGATGCGTCGTCACTTTGCGCGTATCCTCCACTAAATATCCTGCCATAATCCTGTTTTTTTAATAAAATCGGCCGCAAAATTAATCATTATTATCCGTCCAGGCGAGCATTTCAAACAATTTTTCCACATAGAAATCCCGGAAATCCGGAATCACACTGTCGCACAAAGCCTGAATCTGGTCCGGTGCATTCGTCGTGGAAAGCCCAACCACCTTCATTCCTGCAGCCCGTCCGGCCTTCAGCCCGTTGAAAGAATCTTCAAACACGACACAGCGCGTCACCGGAAGACCGAAAACTTCGGCCCCCAACAGATAACAGTCCGGTTCCGGTTTGGAACGGGAGAAAAATTCTGCCGTCAGGATACGGTCGAAATATGACTTGAATTCCGGATGTGCCTGGTACACGTTCTGCATCTTATCGTCGTTCGAACTGGTTACGACAGCCGTACGGATACCGGCCCGCCGCAGGTCGCGAAGGAAATCTTCCACTCCGGGCACGTAGTCGTAGGCCATGTTCCGTTCAAAGTCCTCCAACTCATCGGCTATCTTGCGCTGCACGTCATCGCATCCGGCAAACCACCGGTCGAAAATCTGCACAAGCGTCTGTCCCTTTATCACGTTCTCAAAATGCTCCATTTCGGGATGGTACGTCTTCCCTTTCATCCCCCAAAAGAGCGAATACTGAAGCTCTGTGTCGAAGACCACTCCGTCCAAATCAAACAAAGCCGCCACCTCTTGGCCTTTACTTAATTCCATCATTTTCTTTCGCCGTCTTTATCATTCAGGAAGCAAAATTACGGATTTTAGTTGGAATATGCCTTGTTTTTTGTACTTTTGTCTTCAATACCAAGATATATGTCCAAGCGATATGGAAGACAAATTGATAGAACTTATCGAAAACAGCATAAAAAAGAATTGGGACCGGAAAGCGTTCACGGATTTCAATGGAGAGAGCTTGCAATACAAGGACGTGGCTCGTAAAATAGCCAAGATGCACCTGCTCTTCGAAGCGGCCGATATCCGTCCTGGCGACAAAATCGCTTTGTGTGGACGTAACAGCGGAAACTGGTGCGTGGCGTTCCTGGCCACCATTACCTACGGTGCCGTCATCGTGCCCATCCTGCACGAGTTCAAACCAGATAATGTACACCACATCGTCAACCACAGCGAAGCACGTTTGTTGTTCGTGGGCGATCAGGTGTGGGAGAACTTGAACGAAAACCGCATGCCAGCCTTGCAAGGCATCATTTGTGTGAAGGACTTCACACTCGTGAACAGCCGCTCTGAAAAACTTTCTTTCGCCCGCAAACATCTCAACGCCCTATTCGGACAGCGTTTTCCCATGATGTTCCTTCGCGAACACGTACATTTCGTGCCCGAAAGCTCACCCGAACAGCTCGCCGTCATCAATTATACTTCGGGCACCACAGGATTCTCCAAAGGAGTCATGCTTCCCTACCGTAGTTTAATGTCCAACGTGTTGTTCTGCAACCGTACCATCGGCATCGCACCGGGAGACAATATCGTATCCATGCTTCCCATGGGACATGTGTTCGGTTTGGTCTACGACTTCCTCTATGGCGTATGTTTCGGTGCCCACCTGTATTTCCTCACACGCATGCCGTCGCCCAAGGTCATCATGACCACCGTAGCGGCCATCCATCCCCGTATCCTTTCTTGCGTGCCATTAGTTATCGAAAAGATTTTCAAAAAGGAGGTCCTCCCGAAAATCGACAGCAAATTGGGCAAACTGCTCCTGCACATCCCCATCATCAACGAGAAAATCAAGGAAAGGGCACGCACGGAAAGCCTGCGCCTTTTCGGGGGGAACATCAAGGAAGTCATCATCGGCGGCGCACCGTTCAACGCCGAGGTGGAGGCGTTCGTACGCTCTATCAATTTCCCCTATTCCATCGCCTACGGCATGACGGAATGCGGCCCCATCATCTGCCACAGCCCGTGGTACGAAACAGCTTATATGTCGTGCGGAAGGGCGGCCGACGGTATGGAACTGAAAGTGCTGAGTTCCGACCCCGAACGGATTCCCGGTGAATTGGTATGCCGAGGACGCAACACCATGTTAGGTTACTATAAAAACCAAGAAGCCACGGAACAAATATTCGATGCCGACGGTTGGCTGCACACGGGCGACATGGCCGTCATCAACCCGGAAGGCGATGTGTACATCAAAGGACGCTGCAAGAACATGCTGCTCAGCGCAAGCGGACAAAACATTTATCCGGAAGAAATAGAATCGCGGTTGAACAATCTTCCTTACGTCAACGAATCATTGGTTATCATGTGCAATGAAAAATTAGTGGCTCTCGTTTACCCCGATTTGGGCGAAAGCTTGAAAGACGGGTTGGACGACCATGCCTTGTGGCGGCAAATTGACATCTCACGACAGGAACTGAACAAGGAGCTGCCTCCCTATTCGCAAATCACCAAAGTGGTGTTACAAAACGAAGAATTTGAAAAGACCGCCAAAAAGAGCATCAAACGTTATCTTTACCAAAACATGAATCCCTGAACGACATGAAATCTAGCCTGACTGTTTACAAGGCATCGGCAGGCTCAGGCAAGACGTTCACCCTGGCCATACAGTACATCAAGACGCTAATCGAACAGGAAAGCCGCCATGCCTATAGCCACATCTTAGCCGTCACTTTCACCAATAAGGCTACGGCCGAAATGAAAGACCGTATCCTCCAACAACTTTATGGCATTTGGAAAGGACTTCCATCCTCCGCCAATTATCTGGAATCTCTCCAAAAAGAACTCCGGGCGGACAGTATCGAGTTGCCTGAGGAAGAAATCCGCAGCCGTGCCGGCGCGGCCCTCTGCCATATCCTGCACGACTATAACCGTTTCCGTGTGGAAACCATCGACTCTTTCTTCCAGTCGGTCCTGAAAAACTTAGCACACGAACTAAGCCTCACAGCCAACCTCAAAGTAGACCTAAACGACAAGGAAGTACTCCATGCGGCTGTAGACCGTATCATGGAACGCCTTCACCTTACCCCCACCGTCCTGAACTGGATTTTGGAATATGTGGACGACCGTATCTCGAACAACGAGCGGTGGGACATCGCCCGAGAGGTGAAAAGCTTCGCCGCATGGATTTTCAAAGAAGCTTATTTGGCCCGGGAACACGAAATGCGCGAAGTGCTGCGCGAGAACAAACGCATCGGCGAACTCCGCACCGCGCTCAACTACGAGCTGCACGCCTCTTTGGACATCGTGCAGAGCGCGGCGGCCAACTTCCGCGCCGAAATGGAAGCATGGGGACTCGGCTTCGACCAATTCAGCCGGGGCAGCACGATAGACACCTATCTCCGGCGCATCGAAGACGGCAACATGAAGGCCGAGTTCGGCAGCACGCTCCAAGGCTACACTGAGGATGCGGAAAAAATGCTCCGCAAGGCCGACCGCTCCGTGGCGGACTTGGTTGAAGCCGCCGCCCACTTCAGCAAACTGTTGGCAGAACTGCGCGGCTTCCAGACCGAACAACTCGTACGCCACACCAGTGCGTCGTTGGCACTGAAACACCTCAACCCTTTGCGGCTGTTGGGCGTCATCGACGAGGAGGTCACGGCCTTAAACCACGAGAACAACCGTTTTCTGTTGGCCAAGACCCCTATCCTGCTCCACGAACTGATAGAAGAAAACGATGCCCCGTTCATTTTCGAAAAAATGGGCGCGTTTTTCCATCATGTGATGATAGACGAGTTCCAGGACACTTCCACCATGCAGTGGAAAAACTTTAAAATCCTGCTGTTGGAGAGCATGTCCTCCGGCTTCGGCAACCTGATCGTGGGCGACGTGAAACAAAGCATCTACCGTTGGCGGAACGGAGACTGGACCATCCTGAAAAACATAGAGAAAGAAATGGCCGTGCACCGCCCCGACATAAGGAACCTTGCCATCAACTACCGGAGCGAACGCCGCATCATCGCGTTCAACAACGCCTTGTTCACGGCTGCCGCCGAAGAACTGGACCGGCTCACGCCGGACGCTCCCATCCGAATGGCGGAGGCTTACGGAGACGTGGCCCAACAATGCCGTCCGGACAAAGGAAACGACGGATACGTGCAAATCCGCTTCTTTGATGAAAAAGACAAAGAAGACGACTGGGAAACCCTGATGTTGGATGAACTTTGCGAACAGGTCCGTACCCTGCACGAAGCCGGACTGCCCTACGGGGAGATGGCCATCCTGCTGCGTTACCGTCGGCATGCCGACCCCATCATCCGTCATTTTGCCGAACGCTTCGGTGACCGGGTCAAACTGGTATCGGACGAGGCTTTCCTCTTGTCCAGTTCATTGAGCGTGAACCTGCTCATCGCTGCCATGCGTTACATGGCAGACACGGAAGACCGCGTGTCATTGGCCTTTTTGGCCCTGCACAACGGAAAGCCGGCAGAAGCCGAGACCAACCTGTTGGCTTCCCGTTCCCTCGAAACGTTCCTGCCCGAAACGTATTTGAGCCGCATGGAGGAACTGAAAACCCTGCCGCTCTATGAACTTCAGGAAGAGCTTTACAAAATATTCAGCTTGGGACGTATTCCTGATGAAGACGCCTATCTGTTCGCTTATTTCGACCAGGTGACCGCCTACCTGCAAGACAACCCTTCTGACCTCCGTTCGTTCCTGACCTATTGGGACGAGACGCTCTCCGGTGCTTCTATCCCGTCCGGTGAAGTGGACGGCATCCGGATTTTCACCGTACACCAGTCCAAGGGATTGCAGTTCCACACGGTATTCGTCCCTTATTGCGACTGGAACATCGAACAAGACATGCGGGGATTCAACCGCCGCAACGACCTGCTGTGGTGCGAAACGCACAAACCGCCTTACGACAGCCTGCCGGTCATCCCCATCACCATCGAAGCCGCCATGCGCGACTCCGTTTTCAGCAAAGAATATGAAGAGGAGCACCTACAACGCCGGGTAGACGCGCTTAACACGCTCTACGTGACCTTCACCCGTGCGGAGAAGAACCTGTTGGCCTGGTGCCGTACGCGCTACACCATGGATGAACGCAGCACGACGGGCGACCTGATTTACCATGCCTTGCCGCGTGCGTTGGACGGCATTGAAGAGACAGACGGGGAAAACGGAGAAACGTCGCTCTTTACATATGGCGAACCGGTCACGTCCTATTCTTCCGGCCGCAAAACCTCCGACAACCGCATGGAAACCGATTACCGTCCGGTACCGGTCGCCATGCACTCCTACGAAGCCCGTATCGACTTCTGCCAGTCTAACCGCGCAGAAGAATTCTTAGACGCTTTTTCGGATACGGACAAGTCCCGGCATTCCCGCAACGACAAAAGGCGCATGGGTATCCTCATGCACAAAATATTCTCTACAATCTATACCCGTGATGACGTGGAAAAGGCACTCCGCACCTTGGAAACCGAAGGCCTGATCGGTACACAACTCGAAATGGAGTCACTCAAGCAGCAGGTGGAAAAAGCATTTGCCTTGCCCGAAGTGGCCCGTTGGTTCGACGGCACGATGCGGCTTTACAACGAGTGCCCCATCCTGACGCAGGAATACTACGAAGATACGGGAAAATACGGCACTTACCGCCCCGACCGGGTCATGTTCGGGAAGGACGAAATCATCGTGGTGGACTTCAAATTCGGCCGTCCGCGCGATGAATACCGCGACCAGGTGGGAGGCTACATGAAGCAGCTCCGCCTGATGGAACCGGACCGCCGCGTGAAAGGTTACCTGTGGTACATTCTTAACAACCGGCTTGAAGAAGTTCAAGCCTAATCCGCCTGTTTTTTATGGAAACATTCATCCGACTTATCGCCCAAGACCTCATACACCGTTTCGGCACCAACCTGCGCGACGTTACGGTGGTATTCCCCAACAAACGCGCCGGACTTTTCATGAACCAGCAACTGGCTGCCGTGTCCGGACGGCCGGTATGGGCACCGCGTTACCGTACCATCAGCGAACTGTTCGATTCTTTGTCGGACTTCACCCGTTGCGACGACATCCTCGCGGTGTGCGAGCTCCACCGTGTCTATGCCGCGCTCGTGCCCGACCCGGAATCGCTCGACCGTTTCTACGGTTGGGGCGAAATCATGTTGTCCGACTTCGACGACATCGACAAGCATCTGGCCGACCCTCATAAACTGTTCAGCAACATACAATCCATCAAAGAACTGGACCACAGCGACTTCCTGACACCCCGCCAAGAAGAGGCCCTGAAACATTTTTTCGAGGACTTTTCCATCGAAGGCAACAGCCGGCTGAAAGAGAAGTTCCTCGCCCTATGGAACCGGATGGACGACATCTATGCCACGTTCAACGCACGGCTGAAAGAAAAAGGAATGCTGTACGAAGGGGCGTTGTATAAAGACGTGGCAAAGCATCTTGCCGAACGCGCCGACCGCATCCCTGCGGACATGACGTATGTCTTTGTGGGCTTCAACGTGCTCAACGATGTGGAAAAACGGCTGTTCAGTTACTTGCAGGAACGCGGACAAGCCCTTTTTTACTGGGACTATGACGTGATGTACGTCGGCGAGAAAAGCCGTTTCGAGGCCGGGACCTTCATCCGCCAGAACCTGAAAGAGTTCCCCAACGCCTTGGAAGAAACATGCTTCGACAACTTCAAGAACCCGCCGCGCATCGAGTTCATCGCCACGACTTCGGAGAATGCGCAGGCACGCTATATTCCCCAATGGCTGGACTCGGCCCTCACGGAACCGGAACAGGACACGGCCATCGTACTTTGCAATGAATCCTTGCTCCAGCCGGTGCTCCATTCGCTGCCCGATGCCACATCGCCGCATCCCGTGAAACGCACCAACATCACCATGGGATTCCCCATGACCGACACGCCGGTGTACAGTTTCATCAACGCTTTGCTCTCCTTGCAGACCGATGGTTACGACCGCGACCGCCGCTGTTTCCGGGCGGAACAGGAAAAAATCGTGCGCAGCCATCCCTACGCCCCCTTGTTGGAGGAACTGGAAATCTTCTGTCCGCATGCGGAAAACCACGCCTTGTTGGTCTATGTACGTTCCTTGCTCGAAGGTCTGGCCGCAGCGTTCGGACGACAAAAAGACCGGAAAGACGACGTGTACAGCCAGTTGTACCACGAAGCGCTCTATCGCGCCCATCAGGTCGTCAGCCGCTTCATCCGTCTGACGGAAGACCGTACGCTAGACGTACAGCCCTCCACTCTGCGCCGCTTGCTGCGCACCGTGCTGGGCACGACCACCATTCCCTTCCACGGCGAACCGGCCGTAGGCTTGCAAGTCATGGGCGTATTGGAGACGCGCAACCTGAATTTCAGGCATATCCTGATGCTCTCCGTCAACGAAGGGATGTTGCCCAAAGCCGTGAACGACACTTCGTTCATCCCCTACCACCTGCGGGAAGTGTTCGGACTGACCACCATACAACATAAAATAGCCGTGTACGCGTTCTATTTTTACCGTCTTGTGCAGCGTACGGAACGTATCACATTCATGTACAACATCGCTACCGACGGACTGAACAAAAACGAGATGTCGCGCTTCTTGCGCCAACTGTTGGCCGAAACGGATTTTCCCGTAGAACTGAAGATTCTGCAATCCGGCCAGGCCGTACCGGCCGACAAAGGCATGGAAGCAGCCAAGACAGCGGAAGTCATGGACATCCTGCGCCGCAACTATGGTAGCGGACAACCCGGTTCGCGCCCCCTATCCCCTTCGGCACTCAACACTTACATCGACTGTCCGCTCAAATTCTATTACCAACAGGTGGCACGCATAAGGGTACCCAAAGACCCGCAAAACGGTTTGGACAACGCACTGTTCGGCACCATCTTCCACGAAGCAGCGGAACTCGTCTACCGAAAACTGACCGAACGCAACCCCGTCATCCGTCGTCTGGACATCGAGCGGTTACTGGAGGGCGGAGAAACAGCCTTACTCCCTTATATAGAAGCCTCGTTCCTGAAAAACTTCTTTGAAGGACGTGAAGACACGGTGTTCTACAACGGGCAACTGCTCGTAGCACGCAAGGTCATGGCCAGTTACCTGCGCCAGTTGCTTGCCCACGACAGCCGCATGGAACAATTCGTATTGGAGGAAATGGAACAGGAACACCACCGAAGCGTGGACATCATATCGGACGGACACCCTCTGTCCATCGACATCGGAGGAAAAATAGACCGCATGGACACGGTCAGGATGCCGGACGAAACCACGGGCCAGAAAGTGGAAACCCTACGTATCGTGGACTATAAAACGGGCGGCACACCGGAAAAAGCCATTTCGATGGAACAACTGATACAGCCCGCCGAGCACCGTCCCTCATACATCTTCCAGATATTCCTGTATGCCTGGGTCATGACAGGCGAACAAAAGCGTCCCGTATCCCCGGCCCTGTTCTTCGTACACAAATCCAATGCTGAAGATTATGATCCTACCATCGTGTTCAACCGCGAACGGGTGACGGATTTCAGCCGCTTCAAAGAGGAGTTCCAAAAGATGTTACAAGGCGTGTTGGAGGAACTGTTCAATCCGGAAATTCCCTTTCGGCAGACTTCCGTACCTAAAATTTGTGCCTACTGCGACTATAAGCTGCTTTGCGGACGATAGAAAAGTTAAAAAAATCACGCATCCGGCTTGCAGAAATGAAAATAAACCTCTATCTTTGCACCCGATTTAAGGTCGGTTCCGTAGCTCAGTTGGATTAGAGCAACGCCCTTCTAAGGCGTGGGTCTTGGGTTCGAGTCCCAACGGAATCACAGGAAAATGCAATCATCTACCGGATGGTTGCATTTTTATTTTAATCTTTTCCAAAAAACATTCTTTTTACCTGTCACAAAACGCCTTTCCCCACGTATTATATATAGAAAGTCACAAAGGATGAATATAGATACATACAAACAGGAGGCCGCACGGCTACGTCCCCGGCTCCTCCTCATCGCTCGCAGGTATACCGGAAGCGATGAGGAGGGAGAGGACATTGTACAAGACTGCCTTTTGAAAATTTGGATGATGAGGGAAGATTTATCGATTCCGCTTGATGCTCTGGCTGTGACCATCACCCGGAATCTCTGTATCGACCATTTACGCCAACAGCACCTGACATCCTTGCCCGAGAATCAGATAACAGGCATCTCGGACATAAAAGACTGTGACGAAGAGCGTATTGAAAGAATGATGAATATCATCCATACGTTACCCGACATGCAGCAAACCGTACTCCGGCTTCGCCATATAGAGGGGAGGGAAATGGCTGAAATCGCCCAACTAACGGGAAGCACGGAAACGGCCGTACGGAAAGCCTTAAGCCGGGCACGATTGGCCGTAAAGAAACAATATTCAAGGAGGAAAAACGATGACTGAAAGCGAAAACAACAGAATCAAGGAACTTACCGACCGTTTCTTCGAAGGAGAGACCACCGTGGAAGAAGAGCGCGAACTCTATGTACTCTATCTCAAGGAGGACATTCCCGAAGAAATGGAAGAACATAGGGAGATGTTCCGGGACTTTTCGGCCATCATAATGACCGAAGAAGAGAAAAGCCTGTGTCCGTACACCGTCCATCCGGTACAAGTGACCTTGCAAACGAACACTCACCGCCCCACTACGGTAAAAGGAAAAACAAGGAATAGAGTTTTATGGCCATTCATTAGCGGAGCAGCAGCCGTCTTAATTGCCACCATCGGCATAAGCCTGAGTCTCAACAGACAAGAGGAAGTCCGGTTGGCAAAGTTATATGGCGGAAGCTACATGATTGTAAATGGAACAAAAATCAATAAATTGACGCGAATACATACAGACATCGAACAAGTCCTCTCGGAAGCTGACGAAATGAAAGATATGCTATCAACCAAAACCGTCATACAAAAGGCAGAACAGGACGTACTGGACGGCATAGACGATGAAGCGGAACGCGAACGCATCCGCAAATTAATGGAATAAAACAAATTGAAAGGAAAAGAGATGAAGAAACTATTGTTCACATTACTGTTCATGACAGGATTCAGCTTGGCAGGACAGTCCCAAAACAGTATCGACCGCCTGGTAGAGAAACATTCTACCACGGGGGAATCTGTCTTTACTTCGGCCATAGAACGGGAACCTGCATCTCAAAAGGTCATCAAAGTGGTGAAGATGTTGAAATCCAAACACATGAATGCCTCGCCATTCATAGCTGCCTTTGAAAATGAATCCCGACACGCAAACAGCAAACTGACCCATTCAAAGGATAAGACCACCCTTGTACTCACGACGGAAAGCAAGGACAACGTCAGGATCTATATGCTTAAATATGACCCAAAAAGCAAAATCGGCATAGAAGTAACCATTATCGTAAAACCTAACAAATAACATAAGACACATTAAAGATGAAAAAGTTAATGACTATTTTGCTCGTTATCGCCACAGTTCTCACCGCAAGCGCACGGAATCAAACGGTGAAAAAGACATTCCGGATAGAGGGCTTCAACGCCATCCGCTGTGAATTCGTTGCGGATATTTACTACACGCAAGGCAAATCCTACTCCGTAGAAGCCCAAGCTTCGGAAAAAATCATGAACATGGTAAGTATCAATAAAAGAGGCAATACCCTCGTCATTACCCAAAAGAAAGGTAACAAGGAAAAAATCAAAGGCAAAGAAAGACTGCAACTCTACGTCACAGCACCAGAAATCAATGATTTGCAAATACCCGGTGTGGCAGATTTCCATGCCAAAGAAATGGATGTGGAAGACTTTAGCCTGAACGTCAAGGGAGTATCACGTTTTGAATGCGAAAACCTGACTTGTAAATCTTTCGTTTCTTCCACCCCGGGAGTGAACAAAAGCCATGCCACGATCCATGCACAAACGGCACGCTTCGATTGCAGCGGAGTAGACAAATCCACACTCCGTATCTATGCGGACAACTTGCATCTGCAAAGCAGCGGCGTAAGCAATCAAACAGTGGATTTTAAAGGTAAAAAGGTTGATATTCAGAACTCCGGGGTAGGAACCATTCATATTACTATGGAATGTACTTCGTTGAAAGCCCGCAACAGCGGAGTGGGCAAACTTATCCTATCTGGAACAGCAGACCAAACAGAAATAAACTCGGACGGAGTAAACAAAATAGATGCCACTGAATTAAACAAATTCTAATCCTCGAAACCAGTTTTCTTCTATTTCAGCATCAAACCTGAAGATTTAGAAAATGACATTAGAATTGAAAAGCATGTGATTTTAGTTTCAACAAGACTAAAACCCACATGCTTTTCTTTTATATTTGTCATACAGAATCAAGTTAATGCTTTCATTGTGAAAAATCAAAACGCCACGAGAATCGTTCAAAAACATCCATTCGTGGGATTGCCCGCAAATATGAAAATCTCGCAGTATTTAGAAATACTCACAAAAGGTGTTAGTCAATCGGCGGCCCAAATACGGTCGGCCAACCTGAGGTAAGATGCCTCTGACCGATGACCGAAAGACACGGCATAGAGGCGCATGCCCCGTTGCTTCAGTTCCTCTACATATTGCACCCACACCGGAGTAAGCGGATCCATCTCAAAATCCGAAAGCCAAAGCAAATCGGCATAGTAAAAGTCTTCACGCATCAAAACTTCTACGGATTCTTTCATCGCACAAGTCATATCGGAACCTCCATGAAAGGAGTTGCACAGAAAGGTCTCCAATAAAGCCAAGTCGGAATAAAGGTTATTCAACTCAATGGCTTCCGTTTGGTCGGAAAAGAGTATCACGCGACAGGGGCGACGCAATTTGTCAGCTATCAAGGCCAAACTCAACACGACCGCTTTGGACAACAACTCACGTTCCCCTTTCATCGAAGCGGACGTATCCACACAAACCACAAACGGGCCATGTTTGGCCCGTTTCTGCAAGTCACGTCCGCTGTGTGAAGAAGCCTCGGCATATTCCATTTGTCGGGACATGGCATCGAAAACCGCCAGTTTCTTTTCGGTATAACGGCGGTAGAAAACCGGTTCCAAAGCGGCATCCGACAAGAAACAATATTCCATCGGGAGCAGGGCATTCAGATTGTTCCCTTCCGTAATGCCCACAATGTCGGAATGCGTAGCAGAACGTAATAAAGTAACCGGAGTCCTTCCGATCATGGCCTGATACAGACGCTGTTCATCTGCTTTCTTACGCCCTAAAACATGATTCAGTTCCTTAATCAACTGGCTTTTACGGATTATTTGCGAAAGTTGTTTGAGCTTCACACGAAGTTCCGGAGACTGCGTCAACTGAAGCCAGGCCAATCGAGGGGAAGGCCCTTCACCTTTTCCTCCCACATTCTGCAACATACCGGCATTGGCCGACACCATACGGTAATAATCTTCACAGAGCCGTTCTATGTGCCGCTTCTGATACGCATGTTCCCGCCCTTCCAACAGGTCCCTCCACTTCTTTATGAAATGCTGGCGGAGAGCCTGCCAACGGCTATCCGTACGAGGGTAACGCACTAACTGTTCCATATAATAGGGAGCATCCAATTCAACAGGAACATATAAACGGGCAAAAGCGGAACGAGCCTGTTGCAACATGGGCAAAAAGTCGGCATCCGAAGCCGCAACGACCTGATAATAATAGTCCCACTGTTCCCCATAATAGGAATATACGTCTTGTAAGCCTGATTTCTTTTTGGCGAAATAGTGCTGTATTTCTTCCTCCATCTCTTCGGGACGGATGACACCAGATGACAAGACCTCTGCATAAACCTCACTAGCTATTTCATGCAAACGCCTCAAAAAAAGAGCGGACAACTGGCGCACGCGCTCATGCCCCTCATGATAATTTCCTGCCGGTTGCATGACTCAATTCCTGACTTTCGATTTCCAAAGAGGTTATGTCGGAACGTACACGACGTAAAGCGTTTTTCAATATATCCCTTTGCCTGTCTTGTAAAAACAAATGTGTCTGTACATATTCTGCTTCTTCCTTTTGCCATTGTTCCAGACGGGCTGACACCTCGCCCAATTCGGCCACGATACGTTCAGCCATCGCTGATGAAAAAGTCTTCCGAGAAGAAACTTCAGTCTGGGGCACTGCGTTTTCACCACCCTCCCCTACCTCACGAAGCAATTCATATTTCCGTCCATTCACCTGCAAACCAGTAGTAGTACGAACCACTTGAAGCAAATCCTTTGGAAAAACATCCGGATGGCGGCTTTTCTCATACTTGCGCAGTATTTGCGCTCCGGTTTTGCGACGGTCGGCAACCAACACAAAAGGTATCGGTTGGTCCGGACTTAACGCTTCGTATTCATTCGTATAAATCAGCACTGTACGCCCGGGATACATGGATTGTATTTGATAGAAAAAAGCCTTGACCACCTTAAAAGACACATGCATTTCCGAAACATCTAGCCCCTCTTCTTTCAAGGCAGCCAAACGATCTGACAACAGGGGGACACCGACATGTTCTTCAGTGGCTGCCACAAGAGCGTCGGTCAAGAGCCACTCCAAAACAGTCTCCTGGGCCGGAGTATCCCATACACAGGCCTGCAACAGAAGCAAATCTGCCAAATGGACGACGGAACAACCGTTCAAAAAGGCAGAAGTCCGCCACAGATGTACCATCTTCTTCCAACGGCGGTCGGACACATAAAACAGGGACTCTCCTTTTTCTTCTGCCGATACATTGTAAGTCGTCAGAAGCCTGCGGAATATATGGACAAATGAAAATACAAAAACCGGTATCTCCACCGCATCTATCCCTTCAGCCCACATGTGTAGCTCATCAGCAGACAAGCGTATGGCATCCGGCACTTCTACCTCTGACTGAACTGTAGAAGAAATCATCAAATTAAAAAGTTCTTTATCGGCAATGCCTCCCACCACACAACGGACAAGAAAACGGTCCCATAACGCATCCAGATTTTCCCCCTCGGCAGGAAGTTCATTGGAGGCAGCGACCACCAACTTCAGCGGAAGCCTCATTTCTTCTTTGCCATTCAGATACACTTTTTCATTCAACACCGTAAGCAGAGCATTCTGAATGCTAGGTCCGGCTTTCCATATCTCATCCAAGAAAACCACATCTGCCGTGGGCAAATACCCTTCGGTCATTCTCACATACCTGTCTTCGTCCTTCAGGGCAGAAATGGACACCGGCCCGAATATCTCATCCGGCGTACTGAAACGAGACATCAGATATTCAAAAGAACGGCCTTCCCGGAAAGCCGATTTCAGTCTTCTGGCTACCATGCTCTTTGCTGTTCCGGGAGGACCGAGCAGGAAAATACTCTCGCCGGCAACTGCCGCCAAAAGGGACAGGGAAAGTACATGTTCTTTCTCAAAAATCCCCTTCCCTAAAACTTCCAACAACTGAACGATACGCTTCTTATCCATCATCCGGGCGGCCCTTTCTTTCTATTCTTTCAGAAAACGGCGATAAAATATCATATCGAAAATACACTCTGCTATCAAAAACATCAAAAAGAGCAAAGCTGTAAACAGGGGTTGTGCAGACAAGAAAAAACTAATACCCCCTCCGGCAAGCAATGATATGCCGACACGCCACAGGATTCCATGGCGATAATACCGTAATATATTCCGGCTATCTTCCAAAGCTTCCTTTGAAACTAAAAAAAATTGCAGCATTTCCCACAAAAAGAAGAACCCCACAATAAAATAAAGGGGCAAGGATTCAAGATAGCTGAGAGGATAAAGCACAAGACGCATCGCCACGGAAAGAATCAGCAAAAAGCTTAACAGAGCGACTTGTATCAACGTAAAAGACAGTATTTTCCTCTTAAATAACGTATTGTTTATCTGCATATTATTTTGTCCTATCTCTTATCTGATAAACGAATCTATAAAGAAGTAAACTCCAAGGCCGGCAAGCCATCCCACCATAACCTTGCCGGATATGTGGCGGAAATACCACCAAATGGAAACGTTCTCACTTTTCATCAACGCATATCCGGCAGTAGAACCGATGGAAAGCAAACAGCCGCCGATTCCTCCGCTATAAGCGACTAATTGCCAATACTGACCATTCAGCGCAAACGAACGAAAGTATTCCGGATCCATACCGGGAATGCTTTCCGTCATCCCTACCACATCATACATGGATATGCTAGTCAGCACAAGTGCCACGTTATCCAAAAAGGCGGAAATTCCTCCTAATATCAAACTGTATACGTAGATATTATGAATATATTGGTCGCACCATACGGCAACCGTATAGAGCGCCCCCGTCTCTTGAATGGCGGAAATAGCCATGCTTACGCCTATAAAAAATAAAATAGTCTGGATACTCTCTGCCTGCATGAAGCGTGGCGTAGGACGGAAAAAAGGTTGGTCGGATTTAATCAACCTCCGATTGCACAACTCGTTTACGACACTGAAAAGTGCCAATACACACAACGCTCCGACAAAAGGAGGCAACTTGGTCAGATTGTGAAACGTTGGAATAAACCACAGCCCTCCAATCCCCACGAACAGCATCAGAATACGCTGCCAACGCGTCAAGGTCGTATCATCCCCGCGATAGCGGATACGAGGCGTATTAAGATCCATCTGTTCCGGCAACTTGCGGGAAATCAAATAAGTGGGAATAGCCACGGCTACAATGGACGGCAAGAACATGGCACCCGAAAAACTGGACGGTGTGACCGCTCCCTTGACCCACAGCATCAAAGTAGACACATCGCCGATTACCGTAAGGCAACCTCCGGCATTGGCCGCAATTACAATGACCGCCCCATAATACATGCGGAAACGACTCCCCGGCAACAACTGACGCACGATGGCAAACATCATCAAAGCCGTGGTCAGATTGTCGAGGTTGGCCGACAAGACATAGGTTATGAAAGCGACCATCCACAAAAGACGCTTGCTATTACGGGTCGTAATCCACTCGCTGATGAAATCGAAACAACCGTTCGTATTCAACAAATCGACAATGGACATCGTAGCCAAAAGATAAAGCACAATCTGACAAATATCCGCTACGTGGCCGATAAAAATATAATTGGCAATAAAATTCTTAAGAGAAGTGACATTAGAAGCATTTCCACCTAAGAAATCAGCATATTCCTCAGCGTACATCATTTCTACATACTGTTTACCCGCCACCATGTAGAGTGTCCAAACAATAACTCCGAGAAACATTGCCACAGCGGCTTTATTGATATTGGTGATATGCTCAGTTGCAATAGCACAATATCCCAAGAGCAAAACAATGGCAATTATTACGGTCATGGAAGATAACTGATAAAAGAGAGCGACAAACGGGACTCGAACCCGCGACCCTCGGCTTGGGAAGCCAATGCTCTACCAACTGAGCTATTGTCGCAAATCGGATACAAAGGTATATCTTTTCTTGAAAAAAACACTCCGTATCCGGATTTCTTATTTATACATTAATATACTTTAACTTTTCTCGCCAAGGCTTTGCATTTATTCCTTAATGATTCCTGATCGGCATCCAACTTATCCCAACAAACCACCACTCCCATACGGCGCCCTACATGCGCTTCGGGCTTCCCGAAAATACGCAGATAAGTGTTCGTTGCCGCACAGACCTCCTCCTCGCCGCAATACTCCGGTGCTCCATGGCTTTCCACTTCCGAGAGGATGACCGCACTGGCTCCCATGCGTTCCTGTGTGATTTCCGGTATCGGCAAGCCTAAAACCGCACGGCAATGCAATTCGAATTCCGAAAGATTTTGTGTGCCCGCCAAAGTCACCATCCCCGTATCGTGCGGACGAGGACTCAACTCGGAGAATATCACACCTTCTTTATGGCTCAGGAAGAATTCTACTCCCCAAATCCCGGCTCCGGTCAGGGCACGCGTGATTTTCTCCGCCATATCCTGCGCATCTTTCAGCATTTCGGGAGAAATAGCAGCCGGTTGGAAACTTTCACGGTAATCTCCTCCTTTTTGCACGTGACCGATAGGCTGACAGAACAAAGTAGGCCCGTTCTGTTGGGTCACCGTCAGCAGCGTAATTTCACTGTCGAAAGGAATAAACTGCTCTACGATGACTTCTTTCACATCACCACGTGCCCCCGCGCATGCATACTCCCAGGCGTGTGCCAAATCTGCGGGACTGTCCACCTTACTCTGCCCGTGTCCAGAAGAACTCATCAAAGGCTTGATGATACAGGGGAATCCTATCACATCGGCCGCAGCCTTCAACTCATCATAAGTTTTGGCATAACGATAATCCGCCGTTTTCAATCCAAGTTCCGTATGAGCCAGTTCTCGGATTTCCTTTCGGTTCATGGTGAAATTCACAGCACGGGCACTCGGTACGACCTGAATACCCATCTTTTCGCAATCATACAACTTCTCCGTACGGATGGCTTCTATTTCGGGGACGATAATGTCCGGTTTATGCTTTTCCACTACGGCCATCAACGCATCCCCATCGAGCATGTGGAAGACCTCGCACTCGTCGGCCACCTGCATAGCCGGTGCATGTGCATACGAATCGCAAGCAATCACATACTGCCCCTTGCGTTGGCACGCAATGACAAACTCTTTTCCTAATTCTCCAGAGCCTAATAATAAAATTTTTTTCGTCATAAGAATATCTTAATTTATGCACAGACAATCATATCCCCGTTACTGGTGTTGCTCACGCAGAAGGTCGTTCACCGTTTTCACCGGATTGAACGTACTCAGCGGCACTTCCACAAACACCGTATTCCAATCACTCATAGCACCGTTCCACAAACCAGGCAACTCCAAAGCCTTGAGTTCTTTCCCGTTTTTGCTTTTATAAGAGATGAATCCTGTATTGCGGTCCACATAATCAGGCAAGTTAAACTTGTTTCCTTTATAATCCTTTACTGCACAAACCAAATCTACGGGATTGAAATGCGTCCCGTTCTTGAACATGGCCACATATTCTGGATTCCGGGTATCAATCTGACTGCTTTCGAGAATTTGCAACGAAACCGTCCCGTCGCTATTGTAAGCCAAGAAAGGACCGCCGCCAGGCTCTCCCACATTTTTCACCACGCCACAAACGCGCATCGGACGGTTCAATTTTTTACGCAAATAAATCACAAGCTCCGCATCTTCCAGTTCTTTCACATCCTCACGACGGCAGAAGAGCGTCTGCTGAACGAACCGGATGATTTCCTCTATATCCGCATGGCTATAGTCCCCACTGTCCAACTTACGCAAATAAGCAAAAGCTTTCTGTTGCAATTCTACCAGAATACCGGCCAACACCTGCTTGTAAGTAACCGTATCCCCTTTCAAACGATCCGGCACCACATTATCTATATTCTTCACGAAAACGACATCGGCCTGCAAATCATTCAAATTCTCGATAAGCGCCCCATGTCCGCCTGGACGGAACAAAAGTGTGCCGTCCACACGGAACGGTTCATTGTCCATCGTGGCAGCTAAAGTATCCGTCGCCGGCTTCTGTTCGGAAAATGTGACATGAAACGTCACCCCGTATGTTTTTTCATATATCGGGAGCTTCTCCTCCACCAATGCCTTGAACAAAACTTTGTGCTCTGCACTCACCGTAAAATGAACTTCAGCTTTTCCCTTGCTGGCAGCATACAAAGCCGCTTCTACCAGATGTTCTTCCAACGGAGTACGCGAACCGTTCTCATACCGGTGGAACTTAAGCAATCCTTTAGGCAACTGACCGTAATTCAATCCTTCCGGACGAAGCATGTTAGCCACAACCTTTTTGTATTGGCCGGATGCCACCAAACCGTCAATCCCGCAACCTTCATTTTTCATGCAGGCTGCATCCAATTCATCATAGAATGCAAAATCACGAATCGCCGCAAAAAAGTTTTTTTCGAAATCTGTGGTCGGCACATCATATTCCGCATCCAGAAATTCGAACATATTCTTAAACATACGACTGGCCGCACCTGAAGCCGGAACAAACTTGCTTATTGCTTTTCCTTCTTCTTTATAAGCCTTCCACACCTCCTCATAATGCTTGCACTCTTCTGTCGAAGGAGCCAAAATACCATGAGCCAACGAAGCGGCCGCTTTCAACTTCAAAAATGGAAATCCTTTCTTAAAAATCTGCAATTGAGCCTCTATTTGCTCTTCGGTAATCCCCTTTCCGGCCAATAAGGCCTTGTCTTCTGCTGTCAACATATTATATAATCGTTTTAAACCTTCCCTAAAAAACATTCAAATATAGGCTTTTTTAAGCAAACAGGTAAACGTTTCAGCAAAAAAGTACTACCTTTGAAGAAAAATAGCGGATTATGGAACAGAATGCTTTTTTCTCCGCACAAGAAAAAGTGCGACTTGCACAGTTATACAGGGAACTTCTCAAACTTTCCGGCAATATACTTTATCCTGATGATTGCAAAAAGCTGAAGACTTATTTGCTTGAAGCGGTACGCCGTAACCTTATCCAAAGGAACGTGTTCGGCATGAACCCCATCCTCAACGACATGGAAACAGCCTTGATTGTGGCCTCTGAAATCGGACTGACGCGCGGAGCCATCCTCGGCATCATGGTGCACACCTGCGTACGTTGCGGCTATTGCACGACGGAAGACGTGGAAAGAGAATTTGGGGTAGATGTGGCCGGTATCATCAAGGGCCTGAACCGTATTTTGGAATTATACGATAAAAATCCAAGCGTAGAAAGCGAAAACTTCAGAAGCTTATTGCTGTCTTTTGCCGAAGACATGCGTGTGGTCCTCATCATGATAGCCAATCGTGTGAATATCATGCGCAAAATCAAAGACACGGAGAACAAGGAAGCCCAACGCAAGGTGTCGGAAGAGGCAGCTTACCTGTACGCCCCGTTGGCTCACAAATTGGGGTTATACCGCCTGAAAAGCGAACTGGAAGATTTGTCACTGAAATACTTAGAACACGATGCCTATTATTTAATAAAAGAAAAGCTGAACGCCACAAAAAAATCACGTGACGAATATATAGAGAAGTTCATCCGGCCAATCGACGAAAAGCTGAAAAAGGCCGGTCTAAGATTCCACATGAAAGGGCGCACCAAAAGCATACATTCCATCTGGCAGAAGATGAAGAAGCAGCATTGCGGAGTGGAAGGCATATACGACTTGTTTGCCATCCGCATCATTCTGGATTCTGCCCTCGAAAAAGAAAAAATGGAATGTTGGCAGGTCTATTCCATCATAACGGACATGTATCAGCCCAATCCTAAACGGTTGAGGGATTGGTTGTCCATTCCCAAAAGCAATGGCTACGAAAGTTTGCATATCACAGTCCTCGGACCGGAAAACAAATGGGTGGAAGTGCAAATCCGAACCGAACGGATGGACGAAATAGCAGAACGAGGATTGGCCGCACATTGGAGATACAAAGGCATTAAAAGCGGAGAAAGCGGAGTTGACGAATGGCTCAACAACATACGCAGCGCATTGGAGAATAACGACGACCTCCAACTCATGGACCAGTTCAAAATGGACCTCTATGAAGACGAAGTCTTCGTGTTCACCCCGAAAGGAGACCTGTTCAAGTTTCCCAAAGGTGCCACTGTATTGGATTTCGCCTATACCATCCACACTAATGTGGGCGACCATTGTATCGGTGCCAAAATCAACGAAAAGAACGCCCCACTCCGTCAAAAACTGAACAGCGGCGACCAAGTGGAAATCCTGACAGCCAACAACCAGTCGCCCAAACAGGATTGGCTGAATTTCGTCGTAACAGGAAAGGCACGGGCCAAAATCCGCCAGGCTCTCAAAGAAATGCAAGCCAAGCAAGGGGCTTTTGCCAAAGAGTTATTGGAACGCAAATTCAAAAACCGGAAGATAGAATACGACGAGCCGACCATGATGCACGTCATCAAAAAGCTCGGATTCAAAGTCGTGACGGACTTTTATAAAAGTCTGGCCGACGAAACGACGGACATCAACGAAGTGCTCGACTTATACACTGAACAACAAAAAATAGAGGCAGGGCTGGCTGAACACACTCCGGCTCCCAGTGCAGAAAACTATAATATCCCGTCGGAAGCCGAACTCAAGGCTAAAACAAACGACGATGTGTTGGTCATAGACCAAAACTTAAAGGGACTGGATTTCTCTTTGGCCAAATGTTGCCAACCGATATACGGGGACGATGTGTTCGGCTTCGTCACTGTGAACGGTGGCATTAAAATACACCGCCAAGACTGCCCTAACGCACAGGAACTCCGCAAGCGGTTCGGATACCGTATCGTCAAAGCCCGATGGGCCGGCAAGCGAGGCAGCCAATACCCTATCACGCTCAAGGTCATCGGCAACGACGATTTGGGCATCGTGAACAACATCACGTCCATCATCAGCAAGGAGGAAAAGATTTCATTACGAAGTATCAGCATCGACTCCCACGACGGCCTGTTCTCCGGCACGCTGACCGTCATGCTCGACGACACAAGCAAACTGCAACTGTTGGAAAAGAAATTGAAAACTATAAAAGGTGTGAAACAAGTGTCTCGCAACTAAAGCGGACACTTGTTTCATACCTTATCTTTACCCCTCAATCTCGCCTAACTCCAACCAACGCATGGACTTTTCGTCCAACTCGTCGTTGAGGAGGGACAGGCGCTTGGACTTATCCGTCAAATCTTCCACAGACAGCATCCCGCTACACAAAGCTTCCTCTATGTTTTTCTTTTCCGATTCGAGTGCCGCGATATCTTGCTCCAACAGTTCCATCTCCCGGCGTTCCTTAAACGTCATTTTACGCTTTTGTTCTCCATGAGCCGAACGGGAAGCCTTTTGCACCGGCATCTCTTTTGTTTTCGAGGACAGGCCTTTTTGTTGTTCGCGTTCAAACTTTTGTTTCTCTTCCTGCCATTCCCGATATTGCGTGTAGTTGCCAGGGAAGTCACGCACATCGCCCTGCCCCTGAAATACCAAAAGATGGTCCACCACCTTGTCCATAAAATAACGGTCGTGGCTCACCACAATCACGCAACCTTTGAAATTCCGCAAATATTCCTCCAATACCTGCAACGTGACAATGTCCAAATCGTTGGTAGGCTCGTCCAACACCAGGAAGTTCGGATTCTGCATCAACACGGTGCAAAGATACAGGCGGCGGCGCTCTCCTCCGCTCAATTTATACACGTAGTTTTGCTGGTCTTTGGGCGAAAACATGAAATGCTGCAAAAATTGCATGGCCGACAGATGCCGTCCTCCCCCAAGGTCGATATATTCGGCAATGCTCCTCACCGCATCGATGACTTTCATTTGTTCGTCGAAAGCTATCCCGTCTTGTGAATAATACCCGAACTTCACCGTCTCGCCCACGACGACCCGTCCGCAGTCCGGCTTCACCAAACCTAACAGAATCTTGATAAAGGTAGACTTGCCGGTACCGTTATTCCCCACGATGCCCATTTTCTCATACCGCGAGAAAGTATAAAAGAAATCTTTCAGGATGACTTTGTCCGCTCCGTAACTTTTGCTGATATAGTCGGCTTCGAAGATTTTACTGCCGATATAAGACGATTTCACCTCCAATGCCACACTCTGTTCCGTCGTTTTACGTTTAGCCACTTTCTCCAGTTCGTAAAACGCTTCCTTGCGATAACGCGCCTTATGCCCTCGGGCACAAGGCATGCGGCGCATCCAGTCCAATTCCGTACGATAAAGGTTGTTGGCACGCGCCACCTCGGCATTCGATGCGTCGATACGTTCCTGCCGTTTCTGCAAATAATAGCTATAGTTCCCTTTGTAAGTATACATGGTATGGTCGTCCAGTTCCAATATGACGGAGCAGACCCGATCCAGGAAATAACGGTCGTGCGTCACCATCAGCAGGCTCAACTTAGAACGTTTCAGATAACCTTCAAGCCATTCTATCATTTCCAAATCGAGATGATTGGTCGGCTCATCCAGAATCAGCAAATCCGGTTCGGTAATCAATACATTAGCCAAGGCCACCCGTTTAAGTTGCCCGCCCGACAGTGTGGAAATCTTTTGATTGAAAGAATGGATTTTCAACTGCGACAGGATTTGCTTCGCCCGGTTCTCGTAATCCCAGGCTTTTTCCTTCTCCATTCGGTCGAGAATCTCTTCCAAGCGAGGGTTCCCAGGCGTGTTCATACAATTTTCATATTCCCGTATCAAATTGGTCACGGCATTGCCATGGCTAAAACAAGCCTCGATGACCGTCAAATCGGGCGGATAAGAAGGACCTTGTTCTAGATAGCCCACATTCAAGTCGCGGCGAAACACCACACTTCCTTCGTCATATCCGTCTTTTCCTCCTATTATATTTAATAAAGTCGACTTACCAGTTCCGTTCTTAGCAATCAAGCCTACCCGTTGCCCTTCGGCAATGCCGAAAGAAATATGTTCGAACAACACACGGTCGCCAATACGCTTGGTCAAACCGTCCACCTGTAAATAAGGATTCACTAAAGCCATATTCCATCCATATAAATTGCCCGCGAATATAACGATTAATTATGAAACCCACAAAAAGAAACTTTAAAGTGGAAAACTTTCTGTTTTCAGTGAAAAAAAACGGGGAAGATGCGTGTTTTTTAGAAATTATTCATTACTTTTGCACCAACAAAATGCAAGATGACTGTAACCACACAGTTTTCTTTCTTTAATTACAACAAAGAAAATCCAATCAAAAGAATCCTACTTTTATTCTACAGATGAACTCTGTACAATACAAGAAAAGTACAACACATACTTACATATGCATAAGAAAAGTGAATTAGAAGCCATGTCTCAGGAAGAACTGATAGACATAGCAAAGAATTTGGGAATCCCCTCACCCAATGAAGACGACCGTATGGGGCTGATTTATCAAATCATAGACGAAGAGTCCATATTGTCCGCCTCACAAAAAGCCACTACAACGAAAACACCGCGCAAACGCGTCAGAGTGAGCAAGAAAGAAACCGACCGCGTATATAGTGCCTCGCAAGGCAACGGCGAGAACTTCGATATGAAGAAAAAGGAAGCTGCCCGCGACAACAAAGAAGAGGCAACGGAACTGAAAAATGAAAAAACGACTCCTGTAATCAGTCCCGAATTGGCAGACCTGCCGGTGGAAGCCATTGTGGAAAAAGAAATGTCTGACAACACGATAGAACAAAATGCAGAAGTTCTTGCCGCCCCTCTCCCCAAAAAGAGAGGACGGAAATCAAAAGCAGAAAAAGCGGCACTGGAAGCTGCTGCAAAATTAGCAGAGGAACAAGCCTCTGTTTTGTCGGACGATACAAATCAGCTTCCGGTTATGGATGAACCTATCACCGAAGTCCCGTTGGAAATCTTGCAGGATATTCCGGAGAAGCCTGTGGAAACAATTGACGATGCGACAGAAACTGAAGTTCCGGAAATCACAGAAAAAACAGAAACTGAAGCACCTTCTACAGAAAACTTCTTCGCAACAGACGAAAACGATTTCGTCGTGGTAGAAGACATACCCGTTATCCCGACAGAACCAACCATGGACGAGACGTATATGACCTACCCAAGCCAACAACCGGACATTACATCCCACGGACTTCCCGATACCTATTCGTACGAAACGGCAGAAAGCAGCCCGGAAAAGGAAACAACATTTCCTAAGGGCACCGAACCGGCATACGATTTCGGAGATATCCTGACGGGCGAAGGTGTTTTGGAAATCATGCAGGACGGATATGGCTTCCTGCGCTCCAGCGATTATAATTACCTGTCTTCTCCGGACGACATCTACGTAAGCACTTCACAAATCAAATTGTTCGGCCTTAAAACCGGTGATGTGGTAGAAGGCCCCGTACGCCCTCCGAAACCCGGCGAAAAGTATTTCCCGCTCATCCGAGTGACGAAAATCAATGGTTGTGCCCCCAGCGACGTAAGAGACCGGGTTCCTTTCGAACATCTCACTCCGCTTTTCCCCGACGAAAAGTTCAAACTTTGCAAAGGACATAACGACAACCTTTCTACACGTATCGTAGACTTGTTTGCCCCCATCGGCAAAGGACAACGCGCCTTATTGGTGGCACAACCCAAAACGGGTAAGACCATCCTGATGAAGGATATTGCCAACGCTATCGCCGCCAACCACCCGGAAGCTTACCTCATCATGCTGTTGATTGACGAACGTCCGGAAGAAGTAACGGACATGGCACGCACCGTCAACGCCGAAGTCATAGCCTCCACGTTCGACGAACCGGCGGAACGCCACGTGAAGATAGCCGGCATCGTACTGGAAAAGGCCAAGAGAATGGTAGAATGCGGACACGACGTGGTCATCTTCCTCGACTCCATCACGCGACTGGCACGCGCTTACAATACGGTTTCTCCCGCCAGCGGAAAGGTTCTCTCCGGAGGTGTGGATGCCAACGCGCTGCACAAACCGAAACGTTTCTTCGGAGCGGCCCGTAACATCGAAAACGGCGGCTCTCTGACTATTATAGCCACCGCGCTGATAGACACTGGCAGCAAAATGGACGAAGTCATCTTCGAGGAGTTTAAGGGTACGGGAAATATGGAACTCCAACTCGACCGCTCACTGAGCAACAAGCGTATCTTCCCTGCTGTCAACATCGTAGCTTCGAGTACACGTCGCGATGACCTGCTGCATGACAAACAGACTCTGGATCGCATGTGGGTATTGCGTAAGATTTTGGCCGACATGAACCCGATAGAAGCCATGACATTCTTGAAAGACCGGATTGAACCGACCAAGAACAACGAAGAGTTCCTGATGAGCATGAACTCGTAAAGCCAGAGCCTCCCCACACGAGGTATATATCCGGCTTACAAATAAAAGCGTTCCATCGTTTCCTTCTTTTCCGAAGACGATGGAACGCTTTTTATAAAAATCCAATCCAACAAGTTCTTAGATATTGAAAGGACTGTCAACGTTTCGACCTCAAACGGTATTGTTGGGGCGACATATGTTTCAAACGCTTGAAAAAACGCCCGAAATAAGACTGGTCGGGGAATCCAAGGCTGACACTGATATCCTGGATGCTCGAATTGTTTTTATCCAACAGTTTCATAGCTTCATACATAAGCGTCTCGTCGATGATCTGTTTAGGCGTACGCCCTATCATACCCTTCGATATTTGAGTAAGGTATTTGGAAGAGATGCAAAGTTTACCGGCATAAAACTGTACTTCATGCTCACGCGTCAGATGCTCATGAAGCAACTCCATAAAGTTCCGGAACAACTCCCGGGAACGGGAAGAATCCAACGACAACTTGTCCAGACGTGCAGCCCCGCACATTTCGTATGCCCCGTACACCAATCCGTTTACCAGATTCAGGACTAATTCACGGGTATACCCCCGACCGTAATCTCTTACCGCAAAACGAAACAACTCCCGGAAATGTTCCACTAATTTACGATTCCCCGCATCCAACCCCCAAACGACCTGCGTAAATAAAAGCAATAAAAAACGAGGTTCCATTCGTTCCGTACTTTCCCGAAGCATCGAAGGAGGAAAAGCCATCAAAGATACGGAGAAGTCCGCTGTGGAACGCAACTTTTTCAACGGCATCTCAGGACGCATGAAAATCATCTGGTGCCTATCAAGAAGATATTCATTTCCCCCTATGACCACATTGGCTTTCCCTTTTTCTATCATCACGAGCATGCACTTGTCCAAAACAAGTTCATCCTCTACGGCGCAACTCAGTGACGTTTTAAAATAAAAACATTCCTGACGCAACAATAAACGTACTTTTTCTTCCATAAAGGGATTCTTTCGTTAATAGAAACCAAAATTAAGTAGAATATTCCTAAAATGCAAGGTTACTTCCCAAAATGAACAAAACAAAGGTACTTTTAACACGCGTAAACTCATACGGTTTGTGTAATTTTGCACCGTTTTTGAGATTATTATTTTATTTATCAATTATGAATAGAGGTATTAAGACTGTTGCAACGACGGCATTTTGCTGCTTAGTTGCATTGACCGGTTGCAATAAGCAACAACAGCAAGCGATGGACACGGGTTCTCACAAGACAATGACCGTGAAAACAGATTCAAGAGTATTAAAATCACTTTACAGCGCGACCATCCAAGGACGGCAAGACGTGGAAATCTACCCACAAGTAAGCGGTACGCTCCAAAAACTTTGCGTACAGGAAGGCGACCGCGTAAAGAAAGGGCAGACATTGTTCATCATCGACCAAGTGCCTTACCAGGCTGCCTTGAACACGGCCGAAGCCAACCTGAAAGCTGCTGAAGCGGCAGAAGCCACGGCCGACCTGACTTACAAAAGCACGAAAAGGCTGTTCGACCAGAAAGTGGTTTCCGACTTTGATTTGCAAAAAGCACAAAACAGCCTGTTGAGCGCAAAAGCATCCGTAGCCCAGATGAAGGCCCAAGTGGTAAACGCAAGGAACAACCTGTCATATACCGTAGTGAAAAGTCCGGCAGACGGTGTCGTTGGGCAGCTTCCTTACCGTCAAGGCGCATTGGTGAGCAGTAACATCCCCCAACCGTTGACGACCGTATCCGACAACAGCGAGTTATACGTTTACTTCTCCGTCAACGAAGACGACCTGCTCAATATGACCCGTCAATACGGTTCATTGGAAGAAGCCGCCAAAAACATGCCGGCTGTGAAACTGATTCTCAACGACGGCAGCGTCCTTCCTGACAGTGGCCGCGTTGAATCCATTAGCGGGGTAATCAACACCAGTACAGGTACGGCCCAAGTTCGTGCCGCATTCCCCAATGCTTCCCACTTGTTGCACAGCGGTGCCAACGGAAACGTAGAAGTCCCTGTATATTACAAGGATGTCATTGTCATCCCACAGGCCGCCACATTTGAGCTTCAGGACAAGGTCTTGGTGTATAAGGTAGTGGACGGAAAAGCCCAAAGCGCGAACATCGAAGTGGCTCCCAACAACAACGGCACGGAATATATCGTGACCAACGGACTGAGTGTAGGTGATGTCATCATTGCTGAAGGTGCAGGATTAGTACGCGAAGGTACACCGGTCGGCACAGCCACTCAAGCAAATGCAACACAAGGTGAAACACAGAAACAAGATAAATAAGAGAGTATTACTAATTAAGCAAAACAATGAAAGGTAACATATTTATTAAACGCCCGGTGATGGCATTCTCCATCTCCATTCTTATCCTTATCGTAGGATTTATTTCACTGGGCACCCTGCCGGTTGAGCAGTATCCCGATATTGCTCCCCCGACAGTACGAGTATCAGCCTCCTATACGGGTGCCAGTGCCGATGCCGTGATGAAAAGCGTCATCCAACCGTTGGAAGAAGCCATCAACGGTGTGGAAAACATGACCTACATGGAATCGACCGCCACCAACTCAGGCTCGGCCGATATCTCCATATATTTTAAACAAGGCACTGACCCCGACATGGCTGCCGTCAATGTGCAGAACCGCGTGAGCAAGGCGCAAGGCTTACTGCCGGCGGAAGTGACCCGTATCGGTGTGACTACCACAAAACGCCAAACAAGTTTCTTGCAAATTGGTGCCTTGTACAGCCCGAGCGGGCGCTACGACAAGACTTTTATTGCCAACTACCTCGACATCAACGTCGTGCCACAGATTAAACGTATCGAAGGAGTAGGAGACGTGATGGCCTTGGGTGACACATACAGTATGCGTATTTGGTTGAAACCGGATGTCATGGCTCAATATGGCTTAGTTCCATCCGATGTGACAGCCGTGTTGGGTGAACAGAACCTGGAAGCCCCTACCGGCTCGTTGGGTGAAAATTCCCAAAACACATTCCAGTTCACCATGAAATACAAAGGTCGTCTGAAAAGCATCGAAGAATTCCAAAACATAGTTGTACGCTCCATGCCCGATGGTAATGTATTGCGTCTTAAGGACGTAGCCCGTGTAGAATTGGGTACACAATCCTATGCTTTCGACAGTAATGTAGACGGCCATCCGAGTTGTACGTTCATGGTATTCCAAGTAGCCGGCTCTAACGCCACGGAAGTAAACGAAAACATCGCTAAACTGTTGGAAGACATCGAAAAAGACCTTCCCGAAGGTTTGGAATTCATGACGATGATGAGTTCTAACGACTTCCTTTTCGCTTCTATCCATGAAGTGGTAGAAACCTTGGTTGTGGCCATCATCCTTGTAATCCTCGTGGTTTACTTCTTCCTACAGGATTTCAAGAGTACGTTGATTCCCTCCATCTCCATTATCGTATCTCTCGTGGGTACGTTCGCAGCCATGCAAATGGCCGGATTCAGTATCAACATCCTGACCTTGTTTGCCTTGGTGTTGGTCATCGGTACGGTAGTGGACGACTCCATCGTGGTGGTCGAGGCTGTGCAAGCTAAATTTGACGTGGGCTACACGTCCCCCTATTTGGCCACCAAAGACGCCCTTGCCGACGTGACGATGGCCGTTATCACCTGTACCCTCGTGTTTATGGCCGTATTTATCCCTGTGACTTTCATGGGTGGGACCTCAGGTATCTTTTACACTCAGTTCGGTGTGACCATGGCTGTAGCCGTAGGTATTTCCTGTTTGAACGCCTTGACCCTGTGTCCTGCACTTTGCGCCATGTGGATGCGTCCCGCTAGCGGCAAAAAAGGGAAAATGAGCATCAATGGCATCGTGAAAGCTGCTTATAATGCCTCTTTCAATGCCATGATGGCTAAATATAAAAAGGGAGTCATGTTCTTCATCCACCAACGTTGGCTCTCGTGGAGCACGTTGGTAGTGTCTTGCGTGCTGTTGGTCTACTTCATGAAAACCACAAAGACAGCCTTGGTTCCGCAAGAAGACCAGGGAACCATGATGGTAAACGTCAGCATGTCTCCGGGAAGCAGCTTGGCCACTACCAACAAAACCATGGCGAAGATTGAAAATATCATCAAGCAAATCCCAGAGATAGACCATTATTCAAAAATTTCCGGTTACGGTTTCATTGCCGGACAAGGAACGTCTTATGGTTCATTCATCATCCGTCTGAAAGATTGGAACGAACGTACAGGAGAAGGACAAGACGCTAATTCGGTCATGAACAAACTGAACTTCATGCTGCAAAGCATTAAGGAAGCCCAATCCTTTACTTTCCAACCGGGTATGATTCCGGGTTACGGTATGGGTAACAGTATAGAAATGCACTTGCAAGACCGCGTGGGTGGCGACCTCGATGCTTTCTACCAAAACACAATGAAGTTTATTGCAGCTGCCAACCAATGTCCGGAAGTGGCCATGGCTTACACGACTTTCAACCCGAAGTTCCCACAATATGAAGTCAATGTAGATGCAGCCAAATGTAAACGTGCAGGCATTTCCCCGTCCGAAGTATTGAGCGTATTGGGAGGTTATTGCGGTGGTATTTACGCATCCAACTTCAACTTGTTCTCTAAAGTATACCGTATCATGATCCAAGCCGACCCCAAATACCGCTTGGACGAGCAGTCGCTAAACAACATCTTTGTACGAATCAACGGCGAGATGGCCCCCATCAGCCAGTTCCTGAGCGTCAAGAAAATGATGGGGCCGGAAATCACAAACCGTTTCAACTTGTTTGATGCCATCACTTGTAACATCAACCCGGCACCGGGATACTCTTCCGGTGAAGCCATGAAAGCCATAGAAAAAGTGTTTGAAGAGACTATGCCAAACCGCTACCACTATGAATACGGTGGTATATCGCGTGAGGAAAAGCAAACCGCAGGCTCAAACGACACGGTATTCATCTATGTGCTCTGCGTCGTGCTCATCTTCTTGATTCTGTCATGTCTTTATGAAAGCTTCTTGGTTCCTTTGGCCGTTATCCTTTCCGTGCCGTGCGGTTTGATGGGTTCGTTCCTCTTTGCATGGCTCTTCGGCTTGGAAAACAACATCTACCTGCAAACAGGTGTGATCATGTTGATTGGACTTTTGGCTAAGACCGCCATCCTTATCACGGAATTTGCATCGGAACGCCGCCGCCAAGGCATGGGTATCGTAGAAGCCGCTTACGCTGCGGCACAAGAACGCCTCCGCCCGATTTTGATGACGGTATTGACCATGATATTCGGTATGTTGCCCCTGATGTTCGCTTCGGGTGCCGGAGCCAACGGTAACAGTTCTCTGGGTACGGGTGTTGTCGGCGGTATGTTGATTGGTACGCTCGCGTTGCTTTTCATCACCCCGGTATTCTTCATCGTATTCCAGTATTTGCAGGAAAAGGTTCGTCCGCCTATGCATAAGGAAGGTAACATCCAAATCATGGCAGAACGCCAAAAGAGTTTGGAAGAACGTAGTGCATTTAATAGCGAAAAAGATAAAAAATGAAAAAGATAATTATGACCATGACCACAGCTGCTCTGTTGAGCAGTTGCGGTCTATACAAGAGCTACGAACGCCCGGCCGACATCCAGACGGACGGCTTGTACCGCAGCGACAACACTCAAAGCGGCGACTCATTGGGCTTAGCCTCATTCGCATGGAGAGAAATCTTCACGGATCCCCAACTGCAGACCCTGATTGAAAGAGGGTTGGCACAAAACACGAACTTACGTAGCGCCCAACTGCAAATCGAACAGTCCGAAGCCTCGCTGAAGGCTGCCAAATGGGCTTATATCCCTAGCCTCGCTTTCGCTCCGCAAGGGTCATTGGCCGGTGTGGATTGGGGAAAAGCCACACAGACATACACGATTCCTGTGTCGGCTTCTTGGCAAATAGACATCTTCGGAAGCCTGCACAATGCCAAAAAGCGTGCAAAAGCCCAACTTGAAAACAGCCATGCCTACAAGCAGGCCGTACAGTCGCAACTGATTGCGGCAATCGCCAACTATTACTACTCGTTGGCCATGCTGAAAGACCAGTTGGCCATCAGCCAGGAAACGGAAAAGCTGTGGAAGGAGAACGTCGAAACCACCCGCGCTTTGATGAATGCCGGCCAAAGCAACATGGCAGCCGTGTCGCAAACGGAAGCCAACTACTACAGCATCTGCACCCAAATCACAGACTTAAAACAACAAATCAGCGATTTGGAAGATGAATTTTCTGCCCTGTTAGGCGAGGCTCCGCAAAAATATGCCATCGGCTCCATGGACAACTGGAAAGTCCCGACCCGCATGTCTGCCGGTATCCCGGCTGCCGCATTAGCCAACCGTCCGGATGTGAAACTGGCCGAAACCCAGTTGGCCGTAGCCTACTACGCCACCAATGAGTCGCGTGCTGCTTTTTATCCTGGTTTGAACCTGAGCGGCGCAATCGGTTGGACGAACGACCTCGGTACCATACCGGTCAATCCGGGCAAATGGATATGGAATGCCATGGCTTCGTTGACACAACCTATTTTCCAGAACGGAAAGTTGCGTGCGCAATATAAAATCTCAAAAGCACAGCAGGAACAAGCCAAACTCTCATTCCAACAGACCTTATTAGATGCGGGAACTGAAGTGAACGCAGCTCTTACCAAAATACAGGCTACCGGAGAGAAAGACGGTTTGTACACCAAACAAATAGCCTCTTTGGAAACGGCCGTAAAAAGCACGCAGGCGTTAATGATGAACTCATCGACCAACTACCTGCAGGTGTTGACTGCCCAACAGACCTTGCTGACGGCCCAGATGTCGCAAATCAGCAACAAGTTCAGCCAGATACAGGCAGCCATCGAATTGTATCAGGCTTTGGGCGGAGGTTACGACGAATAAAGCAACTACCTCTTTTTATAAATCAAGCGAAGACGGCTTCCGGCCAATGAATCCGGAAGCCGTCTTCGTTTCTACATGCATCCCACCCCATCCAAGACATACGGCAGAATCCATATCTCCAATCCGACACAACTAACGCACAAAAAATCCCGATAGCCACTCGCTACCGGGATTCACCATATGCATTCCGACGCTCCTATCAGAAAGGCAGGTCATCCTTGGAATCTCCTGCCGAGAAATCGACAGGTGCCACATCCGGAACCGGCGGAAAAGGAACCTGTCCAACGGGAGCGTCTGCCGCAGTTGCCGCACGCTCTACCTTCCATGCACGGATACTGTTGTACCAACGCCCTTGATACTCTCGCGCATCAATATCAAACGATACGGTAAGCTGGTCGCCAATCTTAATGGCAAACTGCGCTATCTTGTCTGCTCCGAAAACGTCAAAACACATCTTTCTGGGATATTGTTCTTGGGTTTCCAACACATACTCCTGCACTTTCCACTCCGAACCGGTACGTTGGGAAACACCGCCCCGCTCAGGCAACACGGCAATAATTTTTCCTGTAATTTCCATATTTCTACATTAACTGTTTAGTGATGCGAAATTACAACTTATTTTCTACTTTCTCGAATTTTAATTTATTTTTTTTGTTCCGTTCTACTTAAATCCGTAAATTTGCTGAATATAATTCTAAAAATACCACATCATGAAATTTATCGTATCAAGTTCTGCCCTTTTCAATCGCTTGCAGACTATTGGACGTGTCATAAATTCAAAGAATACGCTCCCCATCTTGGATTGCTTCTTATTTGAAATCCAAGATAATATACTCACCATTACGGCATCAGACAGCGAAACGACGCTGATTACCAGTTTGGAACTCGTGGAAAGCGACGCCAATACCCGTTTCTGCATCAACGCCAAAACCATCCAGGACTCCATGAAAGAAATTGCGGAACAACCCCTTTCTTTCGACATCAACCCAGACAACATGGAAATCACGGCCAACTACCAGAACGGACGTTTCAATATCGTGGGACAAAGTGCCGACGAATATCCGGAAATGAATCTCCCGCAGGAAGATATGAAGGGCCTCGTCATACCGGCCGAAACGATGCTCAACGGCATAAACCGTTGCCTGTTTGCCACAGCCGATGACGAATTGCGCCCGGTGATGAACGGGGTATATTTCGACATCCAGGCAGACAACCTGACATTTGTCTCTACCGACGGTCACAAATTGGTGCGCAACAGAAACTACACCATCAAAGGCGACCAACCCGCCGCCTTCATCCTTCCCAAGAAACCGGCTACGATTCTGAAGAACCTCCTCCCGAAAGAGTCGGACGATGTCACGTTAAGGTTCAATGAGCGTAATGCTTACATTACCATGGAATCTTCCCGGCTCATCTGCCGCCTTATCGAAGGACGTTATCCGAACTATAACTCCGTCATTCCGCAAAACAACCCCTATCGGGTCACAGTGGACCGCCTTACTCTGTTGAGCGCACTGAAACGCGTATTGATATTCTCCAACCAGAGCAGTGCTTTGATCAAGTTGCATTTGGAAAGTAACCAGTTGGTAGTTTCCGGACAAGACATCGACTACTCCACCTCAGCCGAGGAACGCGTGCCCTGCGAATACGGAGATTCTCCGATGAATATCGGTTTCAAGGGCACGTTCCTCATCGACATACTGAACAATATGGGGGGAGAAAACGTCATCATCGAACTGGCCGACCCGAGCCGGGCGGGAGTCATCGTGCCGGCTGAACAGGAAGAAAATGAAGATCTGTTGATGCTGCTGATGCCTATGATGCTGAACGACTAAAAGAATAAAAATGAAATTAAATCTGAACAACCCCGTCGTTTTCTTCGACTTGGAAACGACGGGCATCAATATCACAAACGACCGTATCGTAGAATTGTGCTACATCAAAGTATACCCTAATGGCAATGAAGAATCCAAAAGCATGCGAATTAATCCGGAGATGCACATTCCGGAAAGTTCTTCGGCCATACACGGTATCTATGATGAAGACGTGGCAGATTGCCCCACCTTCAAACAGGTAGCCAAAGACTTGGCCAACACCATCAAAGGTTGCGATTTCGCCGGGTTCAATTCCAACCGTTTCGACGTACCGATGTTGGTCGAAGAATTTCTTCGGGCGGGCATAGACATAGACATCCGCAAGCGTAAGTTCATCGACGTACAAAACATTTACCATAAGCTCGAACGCCGGACGTTGAGCGCCGCATACAAATTCTATTGCGGAAAGGATTTGGAAAACGCCCATTCTGCGTTGGCCGACACACGAGCAACATACGAAGTCCTGATGGCACAACTGGACCATTATCCTGAAGACTTGAAAAATGACGTGGCATTCCTGTCCGACTTTTCCAAGATGACGGATAATGTGGATTTTGCCGGACGAATGGTTTATGACGAGAATCATGATATCGTGTTCAACTTCGGCAAATACAAAGGAAAAAAAGTCGCCGACGTATTACGTACGGATCCCGGATATTACAGTTGGATTCTGCAAGGTGACTTCGCACGTAACACCAAGCAGATCTTAACCCAGATTCGTCTGGACATGAACAAGGCATAAACCGGCATGGAAACATTAAGAGGTAAGAAAATCGTATTGGGAATCACGGGAAGCATCGCGGCCTACAAAGCCTGCTACCTCATCCGGGGATTGATTAAAAGAGGAGCCGAAGTACAAGTGGTTATCACTCCGGCAGGCAAGGAATTCATCACGCCCGTCACCCTCTCCGCACTGACTAGCAAACCCGTGGTCAGCGAATTCTTTTCCGGACGCGACGGGAGTTGGCACAGCCATGTAGCACTCGGGCTTTGGGCCGATGCCATGGTGATTGCACCGGCTACGGCCTCGTCTATCGGCAAGATGGCTCACGGAATAGCCGACAATATGCTCATCACGACCTACTTGTCCATGAAAGCTCCCGTTTTCGTGGCTCCGGCAATGGATTTGGACATGTTCGCCCATCCTTCCACGCAGCAGAACCTCGAACGCCTCCGTAGTTACGGCAACCACATCATTGAGCCTGCCTGCGGGGAATTGGCCAGCCACTTGGAAGGCAAAGGACGCATGGAGGAACCTGAAAATATTATCAAGGTCCTGGAAGGCTACTTTTCTGACAGACAAGACTTGCAGGGGAAAAGAATCCTGATTACAGCAGGCCCCACGTATGAAAAAATAGACCCCGTAAGGTTTATCGGCAACTATTCATCGGGCAAGATGGGAATCGCCTTAGCCGAGGCTTGTGCCCGACGCGGCGCAGAAGTCACGTTGGTTTGCGGCCCGACACCCCTCGGCACCACGCAGGCGGGCATCCGGCGAATCGACGTAGAGTCGGCCGAAGACATGTTCCGCGAAGCCACGGCGCACTTCCCGGAATCGGATGCAGCTATCTTATGTGCAGCCGTGGCCGACTTCACGCCTGCACAAACTTCCGACCGCAAAATCAAACGTGAGTCAGAAGACCTCGTCCTGCATCTGAAGCCGACACGCGACATAGCCCAAGCGCTCGGCCAGATGAAACGTAAAGAGCAGATACTCATAGGCTTTGCCCTCGAAACCCATGACGAGACGGCACACGCGCACGAAAAACTGGAACGGAAGAACCTTGACTTCATCGTGCTCAATTCGTTGAATGACCCAGGAGCGGGCTTCCGTCATGACACGAATAAAATAACCATCATCAGCCGGACCGATTCCGTGACCTATCCGCTGAAAAGCAAAAAAGAAGTGGCGGCCGACATTGTCGACCGGCTCGCGTCCTCTTTCTAATTCCGGATGAATATGCATGACGTACGCAGACACATAGCCTCCTGTCTTAAGATCATCGCCCTGGCGGCATGTTTCCACATTGCAGCCCCGGCTGCGGCACAGGAACTCAATGCCAAAGTGACCATCAACCGTTCCCAAATCTCCAACACGACGGAAGCCGTATTCGAGGCGTTGCAGAACTCCCTGACGGCTTTCATCAACGAGAGGCAATGGACCGGGATGACATACGAAGAAAAAGAACGCATCAACTGCACTTTCAGCATCACGCTGAAAACTTACAGCGAAACGGACAATTCATTCACTGGGTCGATACAGGTGCAGAGCACACGTCCGGTGTATGACTCCAACTATTCGACGACGGTGTTTAATTTTCAGGATGAGAATTTCAACTTTACTTTCCAACAGTTCGACCAACTGGAATTCCGCCCGGAACAAGTGGACAACAACCTTACGGCTGTCATCGCCTACTACGCCTACCTCATCATCGGCATGGACATGGATACGATGGCACCGCTCGGCGGTTCCGACATCCTGCAAATGGCCATGGACGTAGCCAACAATTCGCAAAACTTGGGCTATGCCGGATGGAAAGCTTTTGAAAACGACCGCAACCGTTTTGCTATCATCAACGACTACCTGGACGGGGCCATGGAACCGCTCCGGCAACTGGAATACAAATACCACCGCCTGGGACTGGACCGCATGACGGAAAATACCGATACGGCACGCATGGCCATCACGGAATCCATGGAAATGCTCAAACAAGCCCGCGACCAAAAAAGCATGAGTGCGCTCCCCGTCATATTCACCGACATCAAACGGGATGAGTTGGTCAGCATTTACAGCGGAAAGGGCACTGCGGAAGAACGTGAGAAAGTATATAATATCGTGTTCGCCATCAACGCTTCACAAAGCAATTATTGGGAAAAACTCAGAAAATAAGGATATGCTGAAATCTTTATTCATTCAGAATTACGCATTAATAGACACCTTAGACATCAGGTTCGAGCCGGGATTTTCCGTCATTACCGGAGAAACCGGTGCCGGAAAGTCCATTATCCTCGGTGCAATCGGCCTGCTGCTCGGTCAGCGCGCAGACAGTAAATCCATAAAAAACGGCATGTCGAAATGTATCATCGAAGCCGTTTTCGACCTAAGTGCCTATGGCATGCAGGGGTTCTTCGAACGCAACGATTTGGAGTTCGACGGAAAAGAATGTATCGTCCGCCGTGAAATCACGGCATCCGGCAAGAGTCGGGCGTTCATCAACGATACGCCCGCTCCCGTGAGCCAACTCAAGGAATTGGGGGAAATGCTCATCGACGTGCATTCCCAACACCAAAACTTGTTGCTGAACAAAGAGAACTTCCAACTGAACGTCATCGACATCCTGGCCGGAGACAAGGATGAACTGCAACAGTATAAAAGGCTGCACACGGCTTACAAGCAGACGGAAAAGGCTTTGCAACAGGCAAAGCAAGCCGCAGAACAAGCCCGTACGGAAGAAGACTATATCACGTTCCAACTGGAGCAATTAGAGAACGCCGCATTGAAAACCGGAGAGCAGGAAGACCTGGAGCAAGAGGCCGAAACGCTGGCACATGCCGAAGAAATCAAACAGGCTTTGTATCAAGCGGAAAACCTTTTGGACAATGAACAAAACGGTATCGTCAACGTTTTGAAGGAAACGACCCATCTTTTGGACAATATAGGAAAAGTTTATCCCGACGGCAATGAATTGTCATCGCGTATGGAGTCATGTTACATCGAGTTAAAAGACCTTGCCGGGGAGATTGCCGGACGCACGGAACAGGTCGAGTTCAATCCGGAACGTCTGGAATATGTCAACGAACGGCTCAACACCATCTATGACTTGCAACAGAAACACCGTGTGGACACGTTGGACGACCTTCTGCGAATAGAGGAGGAATACCGCGAAAAGCTCAACGCCATCACACACAGCGACGAACATATACAGGCTCTGCAACAACAATGCGACCAAGCCCTTGAGGCGATGAAGAAACAAGCCGGCAAATTGACCTCGCTACGGCAAAAGGCAGCCTCGGTCGTGGAAAGGCAAATGAAGGAAAAGCTCATCCCGTTGGGCATCCCGAACGTCCAGTTCAAAGTGGAACTCACTTCCAAAGAAGTACCGGACGAGACGGGAACCGACAAAATCAACTTCCTTTTCAGCGCCAACAAAAACGGACAGTTGCAACCTATCTCCCAAGTGGCATCGGGGGGTGAAATCGCACGCGTCATGCTTTCGCTGAAAGCCATGATTTCCGGGGCGGTCAAACTGCCTACCATCATTTTCGACGAAATAGATACCGGCGTCTCCGGCAGCATCGCCGAGAAAATGGCGCATATCATGCAGGAAATGGGGGCACTCAACCGGCAAGTCATCAGCATCACCCACCTGCCCCAAATCGCGGCTCTCGGCAGCACGCATTACAAAGTCTACAAGGAAGACCACGCGGAGGGTACCAGCAGCCATATCGTCCAACTGGACGAAAAAGGACGCGTGGAGGAAATCGCCCACATGTTGAGCGGTACCACACTGACCGATGCGGCCATCAATAACGCCAAAGAATTGCTTAACCAATCCCATAGAAAATGAAAAAGATCATATTTATATTGACTTGCCTGTCTACTTTGGGCGGCCATTTGGTTGCCCAAAATCCCAAATGGTTCAAAAAGGCGGCAAAAGCACAAATCAGCATCGTGACCATGAATGAAAAAGGAGACATGCTGCAATCCGGCAACGGCTTTTTCATCGACAAGAACGGAACCGCCTTAGCCGATTACCAACTGTTCAAACAAGCCAGCAAAGCCAAAGTCGTCAGTGGAGAAGGAAAGGAATACGAAGTGGAAGCCATCGTGGGAGCCAGCTCATTATACGATTTGGTGAAATTCCGGGTAAAAACCGACAAGGATACTCCGGCACTGACCATTTCAGACCGTATGGGCGTGAAACATGAACACGTCTACGTCCTTCCCTACCCGACAAAAGAAAACAAAATGTGTGTGAACGACACTTTGCACGACATTCAGAAATTCAACGAGAAATACGGTTATTACACCTTAGGCCGGCCATTGGACGAAAAGTACTTGAACAGTCCGGTCATGGATGAAGAAGGCGAAGTTTTGGGAATGATACAAAGGAAAGCCGACGCCTCTGCCACAACTTCCTACGCTGTCAGTGTCGCATACGGTAACACTCTTTGCACCGATGGCATGTCTTCGGCCGACAACGACTTAAATGCCATCCACATCCGTAAGGCATTACCGGCCGATGAGGCGGACATACGCACGTTCCTGTTCATGACGGCCTCCCGTTCGGACTCTGCCACCTATAGCCAATACCTGAACGATTATATACTGCAATTTCCTAAAAGCAGCGAGGCTTACACGCAACGGGCTGATTTCTACATGGCACACGGCAACTATGCAGCCGCCGAAGAAGACATGAAAAGTGCCCTTGAAGTAACGGAAAAAAAGGATGAAACCTACTATGCGTTCAGCAAACTGCTTTACGAATTGAACCTGAAACCAGGCTATCAGGTTTATAAGGACTGGAATTTAAACCATTCGCTCACTCTTGCAGAAGAAGCTTATAAGGCCAACCCTTTACCCCTTTATATCCTTCAGGAAGGTAACACACTCTACGCTTTGAAAGAATATGAGAAAGCCTGCGAAAAATACCTTTCCTTACGGGAAACAAACATGCGTTCGGCCCAAATCTTTCTCTATGCCGCACAGTGCAAAAGAATGGCAAAAACAGACACGCTGCAAATACTGGCCCTTCAAGACAGTGCTGTGGCTTGCTTCAAGAAGCCTTATCCCAAAGATGCCGCTCCGTCCCTATTGGAACGCTCTAATACCTTGCTTGAATTGGGACGTTACCGTGAAGCCATTGCCGACCTGAATGAATATGAGCACTTAATGAGTAATGAGCTGACAGCTTATTTCTATTATAGACGCGAACAGGCGGAAATGCAGTGCCGCATGTTCCAACAAGCAGTAGATGACATCGACCGGGCCATCCGCATGGAACCCAAGGAACCGCTCTACCATGCAGAACGCGCAGTTGTCTACTACAGGCTCGGGGAATTCGAGGAAGCACTCAAGTCGGCTCAAAAGAGTGCAGAACTAAATCCCAAGTTCGGAGACGCCTATCGTTTAGCGGGAATTTGCCAACTCAGATTAAACCAACGTGAAAAAGGCCTGTCCAATTTGAAAAAAGCAATCGAATTGGGCGACGAATCCGCACAAGCCATTTTAGCCGAAGAAACCCAACCATAAACTTATCCTTCTTTCCTCCTACCCATATAAGGCCATGTTTTTGACGAAGCATGGCCTTATACTTTTTAAGTATAGTTCACACCATACTTAATCCGAAAACGGTTAAAAACATCCGGAAAGTTTTCCAAATAGTCAAAAATATACATTCGGTGTGAGATACAAATAAGCTATCTCATCTTTACTATCATGGTGTTCCAATTCAAACTGTATTTTATCTTCGCACGCCAACCAACCAATGACACTGCCCAATTCCGCATCATCGAATCCCATCATTTGCTTTATCTCGGAATATTCCCACCTGCGTTGCTCGTTACTGTTTAGCAAATGCAATACCTTGAGGGCGTTTTCTCCAATAATATGTTTATCCATACTCTTAATTTATTTGACGATTTAAACTTACATACAAATATAACAAATCGTTGACAAATTATTTACCCCCCCATTTATTAACCTACATTAATACTTTATGCTGAAATATTCAGAAAAGGCACCCTACATCATGCTTTTAAAATCAGCTAAGCCCAAAATATAGAAAACAACTATGCCCCTGTCTCAATCTGACGATTTTATTCGGTTATTCCAACGATATTCCGTAACTTTGCAAAGTTTTTCACAAACACCGCAAACAGGATGAAAATCAGGATTATTATTTGTTTTATCTTTTCTATCTTAGGATTGTTGGCACTCGTTGCGTACTTTTTCCCGGAGGATGGCATTGCCGTAGGCAGTGTGCGGATGCAGTTTCCCTCCCTGGCAGAAGTCCTTCAAACGGAAGAGGAAAAGGAAACACTCCCGACCGACACTGTAGCAACCGATACACTCAGCACAGAAGAACTGCTGCAAATGCGCATGGACGCACTCAAAGCGGAAAAAGAAAGCGAGTTCATGACCTATTGCGAGACGAATGCCGCACGTATTTATATGCCGGGAGACAATATCGATTATTTGGACCCGTTTTTCGACGCACTCGAAGCTGCACGCGAACGCCCCGTCCGCATCATGCACTACGGTGATTCGCAGTTGGAAGGCGACCGCATCTCATCCGTCTTGCGCGAAGCGTTCCAAGAACGGTTTGGTGGAAGCGGCGTGGGATTGGCACCGGCCGTACAAACCGTCCCGACCTACACGTTGTCACAATCCGTATCGCCGGAAGGGCTATCCCGACACATCGTCTATGGGCCCAAGGATATGCGGCTCGAAAGCAAGGCATACGGTGTCATGGGACAAACGGCCACACTTGACAGGCCGGCCACATTCCGGTTTTCCACGCGCGACCGCCAGCATTTTCCGCACGCTTCCCGTTTCAGCCAAATCACACTCCTGACCAGTGCGCCGGTAGAAGCGGCGGTAGTGGCCGGAACCGATACCCTCACCCTGAACGAGACACGGCTCAACGACCAATTTTACTGCTACTCACGTAATTTCAACACTCCCCGCACTACGGTCAGCCTCACGGTCGACGGACAAGCGGACGTGTACGGAGTGATGCTCGACGGGCAAACAGGCGTTTCGCTCGACAACATCCCCATGCGCGGCTGTTCCGGTACGATATTCACTGGCATCCATTCATCTACACTCTCCCCGTTCTTCGGACGCGAAAACGTCCGGCTCATCATCCTGCAATATGGTGGAAACTCCGTCCCTTACCTGAAAGGAAAAGAGAGCATCGCAGGCTACATGTCCGGGCTGAAACGACAAATCGAATACCTCCGGAAACTGGCACCCGACGCTTGTTTCCTCTTCATCGGCCCGTCGGACATGTCCACTTCGATTGACGGCGAAATGCAGACTTACCCCGTGCTGCCCCGTTTGGTGGAAGCCATGAAAGCCATGGCAGACAGCTGCGGCATAGCATATTGGGACCTTTATGCCGCCATGGGCGGACGCGGCTCCATGATGAAGTGGGTGGATGCCTATCTGGCCGGACCGGACTACGTGCATTTCACTCCCAAAGGTGCACGCCACGTAGGCAACATCCTCTATGAAACGCTTGAATTTTACCATAAGTTTTATCGTTTCCGCACAGGAAAAGACAAACTGAAACTCAGTGCAGACAGTACGGAACTGGTGGTAGATACCACACTGGCCCCGTCCCCACAGGCAACCGGCACCGACACGGTTCCCCACGATTCACTGAACCCTTAATTTTATCTTCAATATTCCTCCGAAAGACATGAAGAAATACAGGATATTATCCGGACTTTTAGCAGTCTTTGCCCTGTTGGCAGGCTGCCGCGCCCATGAGAGGAAGGACTCCGTACGCCGGGAAGCCGCATTACGCCCTCTTCCCGATTACCCGTTCATCCGATACGAAGACAACACGTTGCAATTCCCATCCGGACGAGCCGACTTCGACACACTCTATCACAAAATGGATAGCTTGCTGTCCACCGGAAAAGGCAAAATAAACATCCTCCACATCGGGGGCAGCCACGTGCAGGCCGGATACCTGAGCCACCGGTTGCGGATGAATTTTTCCACCTTAGGCGATTCGGTAATGACCGCCCGAGGCGTGATATTCCCTTTCCGTATCCTGCGAACGAACGCCCCCCAAAACTACCGTATCGGTTTCACCGGAACATGGGAAAGTTGCCGGTGCACCAAACCCAACGGTACAGATACCCTCGGACTGACCGGAGCCGCAGTCAGCACTGGTGCCCCTTCCGCCAGCCTGACGCTCCGGCTCAATCCGAGCGGTACGTCCGTCTGGCATTTCACACGACTGCGCATACTGGGCTATGCCAACGACACAACGGCATATCCCTACGCCATACATCGCGGAGACACCTTGCTCCCACAGCATGACGCTGCCACGCACAGCTACCTGATACACTACCCCGAAGCCTGTGACACGGCACACATACGCATCCACACCGGAGAGGGAGGACGTTTCACGCTGACGGGCATCTTGCCGGAAAACGACCGGGACGGAATGACTTATCATGCCGTGGGCATTAACGGTGCAGACGTACCGGCCTGGCTGCGTTGCCACCACCTTCCCGGAGACCTGAAACTTATCCGGCCGGACCTTGCTGTTTTCGGCATCGGTATCAACGACGCCAATGTCCCTCCACAAAAATTCGATCCGGAACAGTTCAAAGCGCGTTATCGCGAACTTATCGCCCTGTTCAAATCTGCAAATCCGCATTGCGCCTTGCTTTTCGTGACCAACAACGACTGCCTGCTCAACCTCGGAAGAAGGCACGGCAAGCGCACCAATCCCAACACGGCACGCGTGGCCAAGGCATTCAAAGAACTGGCAGCCGAGACTGGCGGTGCCGTATGGGACCAATACCATATCATGGGCGGTTCGCGCTCTTCCGCCTTGTGGCGCGGCAAGAGGTTGATGCGCCCCGACCGTATACACTTCACCGCCGAAGGATACCACCTCATAGGCGATATGCTCTACAATGCAATCATAACCGACTATTTACAAGCTGATGGAAATTAAAGAAAACCTGCTCGTGCTGTGGCATTACATAGAAAGTGTGTTCTCGTTCGACCCGAACAGTCCGCTGTTGTTCACGCAATTCCAATTTTGGGCCTTTTTTGCCATTGTCTTCGCCGTTTTTGCGCTTTTCCGCAACAAGCGGCTGCTGCGTAACACTTACCTGTTCTTCGTCAGCGTTTTGTTCTACTACAAAACGAGCGGGCTGTTTTTCGGCCTGCTCCTGTTCGTGACGTGCAGCGACTTCATCATCGCCCAACTCATATACCGCGTGCAGAGGCGTTGGCAAAAGCGGGCCTTTCTCATCCTGAGTGTCGCCATCGACCTGTCCATCTTGTGCTACTTCAAGTATGCTTACTTCTTCGCGGACTTGGTGAACACCGTATGCGGCACCTCCTTCCAAGTGACCAACCTGTTGGCTGCCGAGGGCAACCGGTTGCTTGGCCAACCGTTCTTCAGCGTAGACCGCATCATCCTGCCTGTGGGAATCTCCTTCTACACTTTCCAAATCATCAGCTATACGGCCGACGTGTACCGTGGGTTGGTAAAACCGGTACGCAACCTGTTCGATTTCGGTTTTTACGTCGCGTTCTTCCCCCAATTAGTGGCCGGCCCTATCGTGAAAGCCAGCGACTTCATCCCGCAGCTCTACCGCAAGTACTGCCTGAGCCGCCTGCAATTCGGCATGGCCGTGTTCTGGATACTCAACGGCCTGCTCAAGAAAATCATCCTGAGCGACTATCTCGCGGTGAACTTCATCGACCGTGTGTTCGACAACCCCATGCTTTTCTCCGGTTTCGAGAACCTCATGGCCCTCTTTGCCTACAGCCTGCAAGTGTATGCCGATTTTTCGGGCTATACGGACATAGCCATCGGCCTCTCGTTGCTCATGGGATTCTATCTGCCGCGTAATTTCAACTCACCGTACAAAGCCCCGAACTGCAGCAACTTCTGGAAACGTTGGCACATCTCGCTGTCGCGCTGGTTGCAGAATTACTTGTACATACCCTTGGGCGGAAACCGCAACGCCACCTTCGGCACGTATTTCTGGATTCTGACCATCACGTTCGTAGCCCTTGTCCTCTCGGGGAACCTTTACGTGGCTGCCGCCGTGCTGGTATTGGCAGCCATCGTGGTGACGGTGGGCCTGCGCTGCCCGGACCGCCGCAAAAAGATATGGGCCAACCTGAACTCGATGATTACCATGTTGCTCGGCGGATTATGGCATGGCGCGAGCTGCAACTTCATGATTTGGGGCGGACTAAACGGAGTAGGCATGATTGTCTACAAGTTCTGGAGGGACTTCCGGCCGGTAGTCCGCACGCTCTGGTCGTTGCTCATCTTGTCCGTAACGGGAGCCTTATATGTCTTTGCCCCTGCGCCTATATGGAACCTGCTGCTCGTCTTCATGCTGTTCATCACAGCCAGTGCGATTATCAAATGGTTGTATTCACTGAGCGGCTTGCGATGGCGCTTTGCATGGTTGGGGCACGCATGGGCCGTGGGTGTCACCTTCGTATTCATCACCTTCACGCGCCTGTTCTTCCGTTCGGGCTCCAATCTCGACCCGGCCATTGCCAACGAGACGGCATGGCGCATCGCCACGGAAATGGTGAACCAAATGGGGACGGCATGGAACGCCAACGTGGGCGACATCATCCTGGCCTACGACAAGGTGTTTGCCCTCTTCGCCTTAGGCATGGTCATACATTGGTTGCCCGACAACTGGAAACGCCGTTATCGCATTTGGTTTGCACGCATGCCATTGCCATTGATGGCTGTTGCCGTCGTGTTGGCCGTTTTCATCGTCTACCAGTTCGTCACAGCAGAAATGCAACCGTTCATCTATTTCCAATTTTAAGAAGAGCCACTTTAACTTTTCCCATAGTCCTATGACGTGCAGCCCCGTAGCCATACCGATTTGCAATAGTGTCAAAATGACAATCCTCCCCCGGCAAGATTCCTCCATTTGTACCCCGAAGCGGAACCTTTTGGAAATATACGATTCTCACCACGTAAGGAGAAAACGGTTTGTTACCTATTTAGGGCCTCTACTTTCAAAAAGCCAGACGGAAAGCCATGGCTTGCGCATGCGTTTCAGTATGAGGCAAGCCATCACTAAATTTTCATAACGATTTGATAGTCGAATCCTGTAAGCCAAAAGGAACGAAATAGAGAAAAAAGAGGCCATATTGGCATCCCGTCTTGGCGTTTTCTGGTCTGTCATCAGCCGACATGAGGAAACCGGTCACACAACATGCGGAGAAAAAAAGTGTTTTTTCAGCCAAACGATTTTTCGTTTGGCTGAGATTGATGCCCCATCTTGCTGAACAAACATAAAAATCAAGTCCGATTTGCAAAAATATGTATTCAAAACTTCCCTTTGAGCTGCACAGATGAAGAGAAAAAGAAGATTTGCTTGTTCAATCAACAACTGTTTTCCTATCTTTTTGAAATCAGAATACAGGATTTATCAAACAAAACATCAACGTAGAAATCAAAATGGCATCCCTCCCCGATTGGATATAAAAATTTGCGGCAAACCCATCGTATACCAATGGGACCTGCCGCAAACCACTATGAAAAAGAATATATCCTTTACCTTACTATCCGCCGAAGTTATCGTACATGATAGATTCCGGATCTACACCGAGACCGTCGAGCATGCCGACCACAGCCTTCGACATCGGGCCGGGACCGCACATGTAATATTCGATATCCTCAGGCGCATCGTGGTCTTTCAGATAAGTCTCATACATCACGTTATGCACAAAGCCCGGAGTGTACTTCACGCCTGCTGCGTCTGCGGCAGGATCCGGACGGTCCAAAGCCAAATGGAAATGGAAATTCGGGAAATCCTTTTCCAATCCTAAGAAATCCTCCAGATAGAACACTTCGTTCAATGCGCGCGCACCATAGAAATAGTGCATCTCGCGGTCGGTCGTATGCAACGTCTTTGTCATGTGCATGATTTGCGCACGCAACGGAGCCATGCCGGCACCACCACCGACCCAAATCATTTCTTTCTTGCTGTCGAAATGCGGATGGAAGTCACCGTAAGGACCACTCATAATCACCTTGTCACCCGGTTTCAGCGTGAAGATGTAAGATGAAGCGATACCCGGGTTCACATCCATGAAACCGCTGCGGTCAGCCTTGAAAGGAGGTGTGGCGATACGTACAGTCAACATGAACACGTCGCCTTCTGCCGGATAGTTAGCCATAGAGTAGGCACGCACGGTCGGTTCCGGATTGACGCACTTCAACGGGAAGAGACCGAACTTCTGCCATGCCGGCAGGTACTCATCACCGATGAGGCTCTTGTCGATATCCTTATCGTAATCCATCGTAAATGCAGGTATCTTGATTTGGGCGTATGAACCGGGGATAAAGTCCATGTGCGCTCCTGCCGGAAGCTGCACCTTGAACTCTTTAATGAAGGTAGCCACATTCTTGTTGCTGATCACCGTACATTCGTACTCCTTCACACCCATTACAGACTCGGGCACCTTAATCTTCAAATCGCCTTTCACCTTGCACTGGCAACCCAAGCGCCAATGGTCTTTGATTTGCTTGCGGGTAAACTGTCCCTTTTCAGAGTCCAGTATTTCACCGCCCCCTTCTACCACCTGGCATTTGCACTGCCCGCAAGAACCTTTACCACCGCAAGCCGAAGACAGGTAAATCCCTTCGGAAGCCAAGGTAGAAAGCAAGCTTCCTCCCTGCGCTACGGAGATAGTCTTGTCGCCATTGATAGTAAGGTTCACGTTTCCGCTCGGAGACAGATATTTCTTAGCCACCAACAAAATAATCACCAACAGGAGTATTGTAACGAGGAATACGCCAATGCTCGCTAAAATAAAATTCATATCCATTGTTCTATTCCTTTCCTTTTAAATACTTAAACCTGAGAAACACATAAAGGCCATGGCCATCAGCCCCACCGTGATGAAGGTGATACCCAATCCCTGCAAGGGCTTGGGCACGTCAGTATAAGCCATCTTCTCGCGGATGGCGGCCAAGGACACAATGGCCAACAGCCAACCGATACCTGAACCCAAAGCGTATGCCAAAGAATCCCATACGCTGGAGATAGCCTGCGTGCTCGTGGCCGGATCCATGGAGATTCTCTGCTGCATGAACAGTGAGGCACCCATGATGGCGCAGTTCACGGCAATCAAAGGGAGGAATATACCCAACGCGGCATAAAGCGAAGGAGAAAAACGTTCCACCACCATCTCTACCAACTGCACGATACCGGCAATCACGGCTATGAAAAGGATAAACGCCAAATAAGTCAAATCCATGCCGAGGACGCCGTCTTCAGCCAATACTTTGGTCTGCAACAGATAGTCCACCGGCACCGTCACACAAAGCACGAAGGTCACGGCAACGCCCAACCCCAATGCAGTCTTTACATTCTTAGATACGGCCAAGTAAGAACACATACCCAAGAAGAAAGCGAAAATCATGTTGTCCACAAAAATAGAACGGACAAACAAACTTAACATATGTTCCATATTCTTTTTTCTTTCTGTTTCTGGTTATGATTCCGATTACTTTTTCTCTTTCCTTTCATTGTAAGCCCGGTGAGCCCAAATGAAACATCCCAAAAGAATCAATGCCATGGCCGGCATGGTCATCATACCATTGTTCATATAGCCCATGTCGTAGAAGCTCTGTGGAATAATCTGAAAGCCCATCAGGGAACCGTTTCCGAAGAACTCACGGACGGCACCGACCAAAACCAACACGTATGCATAGCCCAAACCGTTACCGATACCGTCGAGGAAACTTTCCCACGGACCGTTCATCATGGCAAAAGCCTCCAAACGTCCCATCAGGATACAGTTGGTGATAATCAGGCCGACATACACGGACAACTGTACGCTCACATCATAAGCAAAAGCCTTCAGCACCATACTTACGATGGTTACCAATGCAGCCACGACGACCAACTGGACGATAATGCGGATACGGTTGGGAATCGTCTTACGTATCAAAGATATAATCAGATTGGAAAAAGCCGTAATCACTGTTACCGAAAGCCCCATGACAATGGCCGGCTCCATTTGCGAAGTGACAGCCAAGGCGGAACAGATACCGAGCACCTGAACCGCAATCGGGTTGTTGAGGTTAAGGGGAGACGAGAATACTTCTCCATTCTCTTTAGAAAATAACTTACTCATATCTTACCTCCTTTATTCATTAGTATTTAAAAAAGTCATATAACGTGAAATACAGTCATGAAGCATGTTGTTCACACCGTCCGAAGTCAAGGTAGCACCGGTGATGGCATCGCAACGGCTGTCATCAGAAAGTCCGTTCACGACTTTACCTTTCTTCACCACGCTGATAGCTACGGCGGACTTGTCGTCATTCATCAGCTTCTTGCCCTCGAACTGCTTCTGGAACTTATCGTATTCCGTAATAATGGCACCCAAACCGGCCGTTTCGCCCTTATGGGTAAAATATACGCCGTAAATGGTGTTCTTGTCGGCATTTAAAGCCACATATCCCCAAATCGCATCCCACAAACCTTTACCCGTCACGGGAATGACATATTTGGTTTCTCCGTTCACCTTACATACATACAACGGGAGGTTACTGTCCGAGATGTTTTTGTCTTCTACGGCAAAACCGTCTGCATCTTTGGAGGTACCGTCTTTCACCACGTTGCCGTCCTTGTCGATGATTTCATCAGCCACTACGACTTCATCGTATGTTTTTTCCACTTCGGTTTTCTCCACATCACGAAGATTCAAAGCGGCCAGAATCTGACTTTTCTTGTCGATACGTACGTTAGCCATTGACTGCGGTTCCAAAGCCTTGGAAACGAAAGCCAACAAGAAAGCCACGATAACGACCACAACACATGAGTATATAATGGTATAAGTATTACCGTCGGTGTTCAGCCCTTTCTTCGCTGGTTTATCCGTTTCTCCGGCCTCCACGATTTCTTCGAACTCAGAAGCGGGAGCCTGACACACCGGGCATTTTTCAGGCGCAGCGTCACCCTCATGGACGTAACCGCACACTTTACATTTGAATTTCTTTGTTGCCATAGTTCCTTTATTATTTTTTAATTGCACGTTTAGCCCGCTTGTCGATATTACTCTGGATGACATAATAGTCGATCAGCGGAGCAAACAAGTTCATCAACAAGATGGCAAGCATCATACCTTCGGGATAACCCGGATTCAACACACGAATAATAATGGCCATGGCACCGATGAGGAAACCGTAAATGTATTTACCGGTCTCCGTACGTGCCGAAGTCACGGGGTCGGTAGCCATGAACACGGCACCGAAACAGAAGCCGCCCAGTACCAGATGCTGGTACCAAGGCATGGCAGCACCGGCGTTTCCTTCCGGTCCCCATACATTGAAGACCCATGCCAGAAGCGCACCTCCGGCAAACACGCTGAACATCGTCTTCCAACTGGCAATACCTGTCCACAAAAGAATCACAGCGCCGATAGCAATAGCTATCACGCTGGTCTCACCGATAGAACCGGGAATGAAACCGAAAACCTGGTCCCATGAAAAAGCGGGCACAGTCCCTACTGCCGCTTCTCCTAAAGGAGTGGCCATCGTAAACGTATCAGGCAGGTCGTTTCCCAAACCGCAAATGCTTTCCTTGGCCACCCAACAAGCATCGCCACTCATTGCCGTAGGATAGGCAAAGAACAAGAATGCACGGGTAATCAAAGCCACATTGAAAATGTTCATACCCGTACCTCCGAAAATCTCCTTGGCGAAAATGACGGCAAAAGCACAAGCTATCGCAATAATCCACAACGGACAATCGACCGGCACGATCATCGGAACCAAGATACCCGTTACCAAATAACCTTCCTGAATCTCCTCATGCTTCCATTGGGCCACGATGAACTCGATGCCCAAACCCACCACGTAGGACACGATGATCTTAGGCAACACGGCCAACAGGCCGAAACCGAACATTTCCCAGAATGTCCCGTCCACTCCGGCGGCCGCATAGTTCTGATACCCGATGTTGTACATACCGAACAACAAAGCCGGCAACAACGCTATAACCACAAAAATCATGATACGCTTGCTGTCTATCGCATCATGTACGTTCACTCCCGACTTCGACGTGGTATTCGGCACGAAGAGAAAAGTCTCGAAACCGTCAAACACAGAACGAAATGCGTGAAGCTTGCCGCCCTCTTCAAAGTTCGGCTTTATCTTATCAAGATATTTTCTTAACGCGTTCATTATCTAAATCATTTAAACCTGTGATGAAATTAATTAAGCCATCTCCTTGCGAAGCATATCCAACCCTTCACGGACGATGCGCTGCACCTCCAGTTTGGAAGAGTCCACGAACTCACACAAGGCAAAGTCCTCCGGGGCCACCTCATAGATGCCCAAAGCTTCCATGCGGTCTATGTCGCCGGTGATAATGGCTTTTACCAACTGTTCGGGGAAGATGTCCATCGGGAACACGCGGTCGTATTCGCCCGACATGATCATGTGGCGTTCGCCGCCTTTTACACGAGCATCAAGCGCATACTCTTTCTTGCCCATCAACCAACTCATGTAAGCGCGACTGGAAGAGTAGTCGTTCAGTCGAGGCATAATCCAACCGAAAATTTCGTGTACGTCGTCTCCTTCCGGAATCACGTTCACCTCCGTCACGTGGGCACCCAAGAAGCCGTCTGCCGAAGTTTTCACGCCGGTCATCACATTGCCGTTTATCACACGCAGGCACTTGCCCGTCGCCACATTGCCTTCGATTAAAGTGCCCAGTTGCTGTCCTACCGTCATTTTGCAATAGGCCGGCTTCTTCACTTCCGAACCGGCAAATGCAATTACGCGGGTAAAGTCCAAACGTCCCGTATTCAGCAAGTGCCCGATGAAAATCACCTCTTCCGCACCGAGCGTCCAAACGACTTCACCTTTGTTTATAGGAGAAATGTGATTGATTTGCACGCCTACGTTTCCCGCCGGTGCCGGCCCGTCGAAAAAGTTTATTTCCACGTTCTTGGCTGCAGTCAACGCCGTAGCCGTCTGCTTCGAGCTTACGCCCAAGTAAGTTTTCGCCATTTTGGCCAAAGCATCGAGTCCTGCCTGGAAATCAGCCTCACGCCCCCGCAACACATATTCAAAATCGGCTGCAAGCGGCATGGAATTGAAGGCGGAAACAAAGATAGCCTTCGGAGTATCCGTCGGATTTGCCGTCACGTCGTAGGGACGTTGCTTAAAGAAAGCGAACAGACCCGATTCCAAAAGGAGAGCTTTCACTTCCTGAGCCGTCATCTGCCCCGCACTCTTCTTGCCGAAATCCACATACTGCAACTCTGCATCGGCTTCCACGCGAACGCTCAATACTTTGCGACGATCGCCGCGCTCCACCATGGTTACCCGTCCGCTCACGGGAGAGACAAACTTGATTTCAGGATGGTTCTTGTCCACAAACAAAGCATCCCCGACCTTCACCACGTCGTTCTCTTTGACTACTACCTTGGGCTTCATTCCCGTAAAGTCATCCGGCATCAATGCATAGACAGCCGGTTTCTTCACCTGAAATTCCTCCTTGGCAGCTTTGCCCTTGAGATTCACGTCAAGGCCCTTACGTAATTTAATTACATTTGCCATTATTATAGGATTAAATAAACTGGTTTTAATTAAAACGTCGCAAAATTACATTAAAAATATGACAAAGTGAAGGATTCTAAAAAGAAAATAGTAATTTTGTCGTATAAATAAGGGTCATATTAAAAGATTAAGAAAAATATTCAGAGTACTCGCAGGTATAGCCGTGGGCTTCTACCTGTTGTCGGTTGCGCTACTCCACGTTCCGGCCGTGCAAAGAGGTGTCACGTTGCTCATCTCTGGAGTCTTGAAAGATATTTTACACACAGAGCTTTCCATCAGCCGGGTGGATTTGGGATATTTCAACCGTATCATTCTCGATGACGTGGTCATTAAAGACCAAAAGAACAAGGATTTGCTAAAGGCAGCCCGCCTGTCGGCCAAAATAGAATGGGCTTCATTGCTACACGGCAAAATATCCATTTCAAATGTCCAGTTCTACGGATTCGACATCCACCTCTACCAACGTACACAGAAGGAAAAGCCGAACTTCCAGTTTCTCATAGACACTTTCGCGAAAAAAGACAGTCTGCCTTCCAACCCGAACCTCCGCATCAATTCCGTGCTTGTCCGGCGGGGCAAACTGTCGTGGCACCGTTATGACAAGCCTCCTACTCCCGGCCATTTTAATCCGAACCACATCGTGTTGGACAAAATCAGTGCCACGCTTTCATTGAAAAGTTATACGGCAGATTCCTTGAACCTGAACGTCAAGAAATTTTCCTTTGAAGAACACTCCGGCCTACAGCTTAAACAACTGTCTTTCAAGATTACGGCCAACCGGGAAAAAGCACTGCTTGACCACTTCACCATCGAACTGCCCCATTCCCGATTAGCCCTCCATCCGGTCACCATGAGCTACCGTCATATAAAAGAAGGAAGCGGAAAAGGGCGGTATCAGGATTTCACATTCCAAGGCAGCATTGAAGAGGGGGCATTCTCTTTCGCCGACTTCATTCCCCTCTACCACAAACCAACTCAAAGCCATACTCTTGAGGAGTTTCCGACATTAACTGTCGAAGCGCGGTTCAACGGAAACCTCAAACAAGTCCTGATAGACCAATTCACACTTTACACTCCCGACCGGAGCATGGTACTCGAAGCCCCATTGGCTATCAGTCACCTCGAAAATCCGGCCCAACGAACGATAAAAGCCGACATCCGGAAACTGCAAATCACCCCGACCGGCCTCAAGCAACTGTCTGAATGGGTTCCAAACGGCAAGATTTCCATTTCACCTTATTTACAGGCTATCGGCACATTAGAAGCCACAGGAGCCCTGTCCTATCGTCCCCAATATCTCAAAAGCCATCTCAATTTACATACCGATTTAGGCTCCCTGGCCGTATCCGGCTCTTTCGCCAAAGGAAACGAAATCGAGGCGGAAGTGCATACTCCCGGATTCCAGCTCGGCAAGCTAGCAGGACGGGAAGAGCAATTCGGCGAGACGGCCTTCGACTTATCGGGCAAAGGACTCCTGAGCTCCGGTGCCTATCCTGCCCTTTCATTGCAAGGAACCATCGGCCGTTTTTCTTATAACCATTACGACTACCACGATATCACAGTCGACGTAGATTACCGAAAAGGAGGATTCGCCGGCAACGTAAGCATCAATGACCCTCACCTCGCTCTTACTACGAAAGGAGAGTTCAACTTACATTCATCCACGCCTTACATTAAGGCGGAAGCTTCTGTCCGACATTTCGCACCACATGCCCTCGCCCTAACATCCAAGTATGCCGGAACAGTGTTCCAAGGTAACCTGCAAGCTGATTTCCAAGGGCACAACATTGAAAACATGGAAGGACTTATCAGCCTGAACGATTTTTGCATGTCTACATCGGAAGAAAACTATACCCTCGGACCGATATGTTTTAAAGCCACCAATGAACCCGGCAAACGCAACCTCTCGCTGCACAGCGACTTCCTACATGCAGAAATGGAGGGAGATTTCAGGCTCGGCACGTTAATCGCCCACAGCCGGAAACTGCTCCATGCCTATATCCCGTCTTTCGTCAAAACACCCCAACTTAAAAAAGACACTCCGGACGAAGTAGCCTTGTACGTGCACATCGACCACACGGAACCTATTGAAAAGATTTTCGACATCCCTTTGCAAATCCCGAAAGCCGGACACATCAACGGTTATTTCAACAGCCGTACCGAGGAACTGGACTTCAATGCCTCCATCCCGTCGTTCAACTACAACGGGCAGCAATTGGACGACATACGGATTCTGGCCGGCCGTGTCAACGATTCCCTCACCTGCACTCTCGATTTCAAAAAGCAAATCGGCAAAGCTCCCGTAGATTTCAGGTTGTTGGCCCGCGCCGCCCATGACAATGTCTACACAGGACTGAATTGGACCAACCATGCCGAAAAAATCTATCAAGGTTCCATATCGGCAGACACCCGGTTTACCCGAAACGAAGAAAAAAAGATGCTGACTGACATCAAATTCCATCCCTCACAAATCATCGTCAACGACTCGGCTTGGAACGTACACGCATCCAGCGTACATGCCGCGCCGGGCTTAGTCAACATCAATGGATTCACCATCGAACAAAGTGACCGCCACCTGATTCTCAACGGTAACGTATCGGGCAACCCGGGCGATTCATTGACGGTTGACCTGAAAGACATCAATCTGGAATACATTTTCAACATCATCAATTTCCACGCCGTAGATTTTGCCGGACAAGCCACCGGACGGATCTACGCAGCCAACTTGATGAAAAGCCCCGAAGTGGATGCCCATCTCCATGTCCGGAACTTCACTTTCAACCAAGCTTATTTGGGCGAAATGAACCTGCACGGCGGTTGGGAGAAGGAGAAAAATGCAATTTTCCTGCACGCACGCATGGCAGACCCGGCCCACAGAAGCATGACCAGTGTAGACGGAGACATCCGAATAGGCGCTGCCCCCAAGGGAGGCCTCGACCTGATGATTCGTACCGAAAACATAGATTTGGCTTTTCTGAACCACTACACAGACGGCATATTCACCGGCTTGCACGGACGAGCTTCGGGATGGACCCGCGTATTCGGCCCGTTCAAAGGTATCAATCTGGAAGGCGACATGCTAGTCAGCGAAGGAGGAATGAAAGTCAACGCAACCGAAGTGGACTACCGCCTCGTCAACGATTCCGTCATCCTGCGCCCGGACAACATTTATTTCCGTAATGCCATGGTTTACGACCGGCAAGGCTCTCCCGGCAAAGACGAACACTATGCCGTAGTCAACGGTGTGCTCCAACATTCCAACCTCTCCCACATGCGTTTCGATTTCGACATCGATGCTTATAACATTCTGGGTTATGACGTCAAGGATTTCGGGGACGAAGTGTTCTGCGGGACAGCATACGCCACCGGAAAAATCGGGTTCAACGGACAGCCGGGCAACCTGAACATCAACATCGATGCCCGCCCCGAAGAAAACACCATGTTCGTCTACAACCTGTCCTCTCCAACGACTTTGACAGACAACCAGTTTATCACCTACAAGACACATGAGGACAGTATCGAAGGACATTCCCATTCCCCTGGTCTTCCCTCTCTCCCGGAACCGGAATCGGACATGCGCATCAATTTCCGCCTTAACCTGACACCGGAAGCTACCATGAAGATTCTTATGGACCCGAAGGCCGGTGACTACATCGCCCTGAACGGACACGGGAATATCCGTGCCAACTATTATAATAAAGGAGACTTTACGATGTATGGCACGTACACCATAGACCATGGCATTTATAAGCTCTCGTTGCAGGACGTCATCCGCAAGGACTTCATTTTCAACCCCGGCGGCACCATCGTATTCGGCGGTCCGCCCATTCAGGCCGACCTCAACCTGCAAGCCGTCTACACCGTACCCTCCGTATCGCTGAACGACCTGAGCGCACGCTCTACCTTCAGCCAGAACAACGTACGCGTGAACTGCCTGATGAACCTTGGCGGAAAGGCCCAGTCTCCTCAAATCAGTTTCGACTTCGACCTGCCCAACGTCAATGAAGACGAGAAACAGATGGTGCGCAGCCTCATCAGCACGGAAGAAGAAAAAAACATGCAGGTGATTTACCTCCTCGGCATCGGGCGTTTCTACACTTACGATTACAGCAACACGGAACAAAGCCAATCCTCCGTGGCCATGAAGTCATTGTTGTCCTCTACTCTGAGCGGGCAACTCAACCAAATGTTTTCCACGCTGCTCGGCAACAACAGCAACTGGAACATCGGGACGAACCTCAGCACGGGCGAAACGGGATGGAGCGACATGGACGTAGAAGGACTGCTCTCCGGACGGCTGCTCAACAACCGCCTGCTCATCAACGGAAATTTCGGTTATCGGGACAACAGCACCAACCCGAACGGTAACTTCATCGGCGACTTCGACCTGCAGTGGCTGTTGACCCCGAGCGGAAACGTAAGCCTAAAGGCATACAGCAAAACCAACGACCGCTACTTCACCAAATCGTCGCTGACCACTCAAGGTGTCGGAATCGGACTGAAACGGGACTTCAACACGTGGCGGGACGTATTTCGGGTATTCATTCCCAAAAAACGGAGGAAGAACCCGTAAATACCGTTCCTCTCTTTTTCACTCACAACATACTAAAAACAAAGCGTATGGGAAACAAAGAATTTATGCGCAAAGCCATTGAGCTTTCAGTAGAGAACGTAAAAAACGGCGGCGGCCCGTTCGGTGCCGTCATCGTAAAAGGAGATGAAATCGTCGCAACCGGAGTAAACCGGGTGACTGCCCACAACGACCCGACGGCCCATGCGGAAGTCAGCGCAATCCGCGAAGCTTGCCGCCGACTGGGCACCTTCGACCTTAGCGGTTGCGAAATATACACATCTTGCGAGCCTTGCCCGATGTGCCTCGGTGCTATATACTGGGCCCATCTCGACAAAATATACTACGGTAATAATAAGGACGATGCAGCCGATATCGGATTTGACGATTCCTTTATCTACGAAGAACTGGCTCTCCCCCGTCAAGACCGCAAGAAAGCTATGGAAGAACTGCTGCCCGAAGAAGCCATCGCGGCTTTCGACCTATGGCGGAACACGACGGACAAAACAGAGTATTAGCCCTCTGCCATTCCGGATTATCACCATTACGTCGTATCTCTTTAATGAAAAATCCAAAGTCCGTTATAGGTAGCTTTGGATTTTTCATTGTTCACATTTATACAAAAAAATATTCATAAATTCTTTTCATTAGAGAAAAAATGTTTAATTTTGCCGATGCGATGTAGAACGAAGCGTCGGGACACATCCTCTTTGTGGGAACAAAATTGCATTTGCTGCATATTCTTGTCAATGTTGAAACCTGAGAAATTTCAAAAACAAGTCTGATGAGAAAGTGTGGGTGGATGCCTGTGTCATGCGCAGGCTTCCATTCCCGTCTTTCCAGACTTAGGGTTTTCTCAGGACCTCAACATTAGAAAAACGGGATGGAGGCTGCGCTATATTTATATCAAATATTGCCCCCACTTTTAATCCCTTTTTCTCCACCAATCTGCTACGGGCAATAAAATGATGGAATATAAATCAAATCAGCATAGACAAATGGCTACAGTCAAAAACATCCTATCACAAATATTCTTTCCCAAAAGGCAAGAATTATCCTCCCACGAACCGTATTCCGGTTCATGCGGAACTCGTGCTCAATGGAACCTGAATCCTGAAAACGAAGAACTCCGTATCACTGGTACGGGACCACTTTTCGATTTTTTCGGTGAAAAAGAAGTTCCCTGGGAAAGCCATCTGGACCACATCCGAAAAGTGGTCGTCGCCCACGGTATCACTTACATAGGATTCCAGGCCTTCAGTTACTGCACGTCCTTATCAAGCGTAGAACTTCCGGACACACTGACTGGCATAGGACAGCACGCCTTTGCCTATTGCAAAAGCCTGACCTCCGTCTTTCTGCCCGAAGGAGTGAAACACATCAAGGATTACGCTTTTGCGCACTGCTACCACTTGCAGGAACTCACCCTGCCCGCCACACTCAAAAGTATAGGCAAAGCCGCTTTCCGTTCTTGCCACGGCCTTACCCGCATATCCATACCCGACAATGCCATCCTGCTGGGAAGCGAAGTGTTCGCCGATTGCAAAAACCTGACGGAAATAAAGCTCCCCGAAGGACTGTTGCAACTCAAAAGCAATAGTTTTGCGGGCTGTATCTCCCTCGCTTCTGTATCACTGCCCCCCACCGTGGCCTATCTCGGAAATTCCGCATTCGAAGGATGCAACAGTTTTACACGAATCGACATTCCGGACAAAATCGTTCATATCGGCGACCGCGTTTTCGCTGACTGCCATGCGTTGGAACAAATAACCATTCCTCCCTCCGTACATCATTTAGGCAAACACATATTCTCAGGTTGCCGCTCGCTAAAGACCCTAACCGTCCCCTTTCCGGCCTGTGGCACTCCGGCCACCTATTCTAACTTCGGCGAACTCTTCGGTACTACCCCCGACACCGAGATGCGGAAAATAAGCCAGGATAACGAAACGGGAAAGGAAACAAACTATTACCTTCCCCGCAACCTTTCCGTCCTTCGCATATTGGAGGGATGCGAAGTCATTCCGTCCAAATGCCTCATGAATTGCTTTGTGCTGAAAGAACTCCACCTTCCGGCTTCACTTTATATGATGGGCGAAAAAGCCATTTACGGCTGTGCCGGCCTGAAAAACATTTATTGCCAAGCTGCGGAACCGGCCTCTATCCATGCCGACACCTTCGAAAGCATCAGGTTCAACGTTTGCCGGCTCCATGTCCCGCAAGGTTCTACAGAGAAATACAAACAAGACAAGCACTGGAAACCTTTCTCACTGATAGAAGAATAAGGAACAACCTTACAGGTGATGAACCGGAGTTGAATCTGTGTCTATCTTTTTCCTTTCGTCCCAACCCGTAAAAAGAAGAGACACAGACTATCTCACATAGTTCTGACTTCCAACCTAATAACAATATAAAAATCACCTCTGCAGAACAGAAAAAATTTCTGCGCCGAATGAAAAATCACTTGGCTGAGATTGATTTTTCATTTGGCGCAGATTGGAAAACCATTCTCTACCGGACGTTTTTCCCACCTTTTACCACCTACCTTCAAACCGGCGGTCACACTGCCTCTCTGCCCTTCTACGGCATACTCCCCACACCCAATTTCCGGCCTTCCGCAACTAACACCCGACGAGGTTTGTTCCTCCCACTCTATGAACACGCAAAAGGACGGAATAAGCCACTGAAAGGCAAAAACTGGAGTATTAACGAATATTAATCAAACAAAACCATGGATTCAAAAAAAATAGTTCCTTGATTATCAATAATATAAAAATCAAGCAATCAAACTAAATGCAAACTAAAATATTTGGTTTTATGCTCCACACCTCCTAACTTTACCATCACAGACATCCATCATTCTATGACAGAAAGGAGCAACAAATGAAAAAACAAAAATGCTACACCCTTGCCTTCACCATGGCAATCATGCTGATGTTCCTCACCGCCTGCACGCGACAGGAAAAGAGGATAGTAAACGGGCTGGATTTCCAAAGCACGATGGAAACGTGCCAAACTCATGGACAAAGATTCTGCATCGTCTTGTTAGATACGACTCAAACCACGTCGCAAATCTACCTCCAACGTTTACAAGAGACCGCGTCCCAGGCACTATTCAACATCATCTTCACCGACTTCACAAAAAGCAACGTTTATGAACAATGGCTCTATTCCGATGCCACGCCAGTCACGTGCATTTTCTCTCCCGACGGCCACTTGACGGACATCATCCCGGGCGTATCGCGTAAATGCTTCAGATGCATAGACGAAGTCTTACAAATCGGAAAAATGATCACAGAATTAGAATACTACAATAATTTTACAATGGACAAGGCCAAAATCATCCCTTTGCTCGATGAAATATGGCAATGTAACCTCCTTCTGGAAAAAGGTTCAGATTTAACACTACGATTGGAACAAATCGCTCAAAACATAGAGTATCCTTTCCTTACCTACCTTGAAATGGAAAATGCCATCCGGAATGGTGACAAGGAAAAAACGGATTCCCTGGCCTTACGGTTATGCAGCTACGAAGGTGATTTGGACTTGGAACTATATCCCGACCTGTTCATCACGGCCCGGGAAAATACCATACCCGGCTTTGATGCCACAGAGGAAGCTAACCTGAATGCTCCTTCCGTCGTCAACCTACACGGATGCATGACAGGAAAGCCCAAGGTGTTCCACATTCCGGTCAATAATTCCGGAAAAAAGCCATTGGACGTAGAAGGAATAGAAATGAGCTGCTCGTGCTTGGAACTTTTTGATGACACGGACTTCACCCTCATGCCGGGCGAAACAAGAAACCTGGAATTCGAGTTCACCGCCGACCGCAACGGCCAAATAGAACGGGAAATCATCATACGTAACAACGGGATTTATCCCATAAAAAGAATAAGAATCATAGCTGAAAGGCAAGCCCAAACAAGAAAGGAGGATATATAACGGGATGCCCGATGTGAGAGCAACACTTAAATTACCAACAAAAAAACAAGAAAAAAATGAAGCAAAAAAGAATCATCATCGGATGGGCACTTGCGACCGCAACGTTCGCCTTATTCGGTTGCAATCAAGAGAATCCGTACGGACCGGAACCCACGGCACACGAAGAAGCACTCAACTTGTGCGCCCCCAGCGGAGAATACATCGCGAAAAATGTCCGAGAACTGAAAAAGCTCATGGAACCCCACGTGGAGTCAAACCAACGGGAAAGCAAGGATTTCGAAATTGACGAAATCAAATACTACCCACAAGAGAAAGGCTATCTGGCAGAAGTCATTTACACGACGGAAGACGGATACTCCAGCAATGTGGTAATTGAAAAGGGACCTATCAGGCACAGAATCCGAAAAAGAGGCGAAAGCGGAGGAGGCACTGGCACATCTTTTTATTCCTGCAAAGAAAACGATTCGGGGAAATGTTCAAGTTGCCGCCTGGTTGTTGACCAATGAGCCAAACAAAAATACTGTGTTTGTGACAAAGGAATATCAGAAGGATGCTCATTATATAAAACAACTTATTAAAAAAGCTTATGAGATACAAAACATTGCTATTTATTTTGATTTGTGTTCTTGGAGAAAGTTGCAATACCGATGATACGGTAACAGACACTAAAACTCAAGTCTTTATTAACCTGACAGCTCCTAACGGACAGAGAATCGCCTCTAACATAGAGACTCTTACATGGAAAATCAATAAGGCAGCCGAAAAGACTTTCCGAGAATACAAAGACATCAAAATCACGGAAGTCACTTACCACGATGTCCCGGTAGGGTTCATGGCAGAAATCAAGTATGAAACATTTGATGGAATACACACCAACGCCATCATGACCAACATTCCACAAAAAGGAAAAAAGCACTTCAAACGGATCATGCGACGATCTGAATCACCGGGAGGAAATACAGGAACTGTCATCTACAGTTGTAGTAGCACAGACTCAAAAAAATGCCCGAACTGCTCTGTCGTAGAAAAATCCGACGGAAATGTAGAATGTTTTTGCCCTGAAGGGCAAAGGAAATATTGCGAGTTAACGGAAACGAGCATCTAAACTCTCCACGTCAGCCTCAACCGTGCGGCATGCCCCGTACGGCTGAGATCTTCAAAACCGATTCTATACCATTATTAAAGAAAGAAACGATGAACCGCTTAACATACCTGATATTACTCATGGGGATTTTCTCCTTCTCCGCCCATGCCCAAGGAGTAAAAACGTGGCGTGTGGACGAATCCACCATCATGGTGGAAGCCGACACCATACTACATTTCACGGCAGACGGCATCCCCATCACCCTGAAAGCTTTCAACGACTCCCTTGCCACTGGAAAATACATCATTACTTCCAAAGAAGTGGGGAGCACGTTGGAAGACTACCTGACCTACAAGCACCCCACTGCTGAGACCCTGTTAGGACTACCTCTCCCACGCAAGACATTCACGGATCTCAACGGGAAACAAGTAGACGTAAACGCCGCGAACTTCACCATTGTCAGTTCGTGGAACAAATACTGCGACATTTGCATTGCCGAACTGACCGTATTGGATTTACTTGCCGAAGACTTTCCCGGTGTGCAGTTCGTGGCTTTAACAGGTGACCCCGAGGACGAGGTACGAACGTTTTTGGAAAACACATGTTGGAAATGGCGCGATGTCTCCGTGGTCATTGATACAGGACGTTCTCTGATGCACTCGTTCCATATCATCACCGACCCGTCCAACCTGATTGTAGACGGAAATGGCATCATACGTGCCGTTGTGTTCGGAGGAGACATACGCGAACTTGTGACCACGCTCGACCGCCTTTGCCGTGAATCAATCGGAAGTAGCCGATAATCAGATACGAAATTAAATTTTCCACCCCAATAGGAACTTAACTTCAGGACTTTTCATTATTTTTGCTTATAAAATGACATAAAAGCAAATGAAAAAGCAAGAACTCTATGACCGTGTCATTGCTTATTTTGAACAAGCAATGCCCGTGGCTGAAACCGAGCTGCACTACCACGACCCGTTCCAACTGTTGGTAGCAGTCATACTTTCCGCCCAATGTACGGACAAACGGGTCAACATGATTACCCCTCCGCTCTTCCGCGACTACCCCACTCCGGAGGCCATGGCCGCCGCCACGCCGGAAACCATTTATGAATACGTCCGTAGCGTGAGTTATCCCAACAACAAAGCCAAGCACCTGGTAGGGATGGCACGCATGTTGGTGGAAAACTACCACAGCGAGGTTCCTTCCGATTTGGACGAGTTGGTCAAGCTTCCCGGCGTAGGACGTAAGACGGCCAACGTCATCCAAGCCGTCGTTTTTGAAAAAGCCGCCATGGCCGTAGACACCCATGTTTTCCGCGTGAGCCACCGCATCGGGCTCGTCCCTGCCACCTGCACCACGCCTTACAGCGTGGAAAAACAACTGGTACGTTATTTCCCGGCTCCCATTATCCCCAAAGCCCATCACTGGCTCATCCTGCACGGACGCTATACCTGCACGGCACGTACGCCCAAATGCGAGGCCTGCGGACTGAAAATGATATGCCGGCATTACCTGCGTACCCACGGAGCGGCACGCCCTTCCGCCCAACCGTAAACAACCCGTGGCACGACGAGCGGAAACACCGCACGAAAACGTAGCCCGTCCTCCGCAAATAAAGGGTCTGCTTTCTTGCAAATATGAGCGGAAAAGTATAATTTTGCAGTGCTGTAAAAGCATCATATTAAAGAAAGAAACGACAGAAAACCTTTAAATAAAGATTTAAAATTATGACTATTGACAATTACAAGTTTGCCGGCAAGAAGGCAATCGTACGTGTGGACTTCAATGTCCCCTTGGATGAGAACGGTAAGATTACAGACGATACCCGTATTCGCGGAGCATTGCCGACGCTGAAGAAAATCCTGGCCGAAGGCGGTGCGCTCATCATCATGAGCCACATGGGCAAGCCGAAAGGCAAAGTGAACCCGAAGTTTTCTTTGAGCCAGATTGTAGACGCCGTTTCAGAGAAATTGGGCGTAGCCGTAAAATTCGCTCCCGATTGCGCCAAGGCCGCTGACGCTGCCGCTGCTTTGCAACCGGGTGAAGTTCTGTTGTTGGAAAACCTCCGCTTCTATCCTGAAGAAGAAGGCAAACCTGTAGGCATCGACAAGGAAGACCCCGCTTACGAAGAGGCCAAGAAAGCCATGAAGGCTTCCCAGAAAGAGTTTGCCAAGACATTGGCTTCATACGCAGACTGCTACGTAAACGACGCGTTCGGAACAGCTCACCGCAAACATGCTTCTACGGCTGTCATCGCTGACTATTTCGATGCCGACAACAAGATGCTCGGCTATCTGATGGAGAAAGAAGTGAACGCTGTAGACAACGTGTTGAGCAACATCAAACGTCCGTTCACGGCCATCATGGGCGGTTCTAAGGTTTCTACTAAAATCGGTATCATCGAAAACCTGATGGACAAGGTGGACAACCTGATTCTGTGCGGCGGTATGACTTATACTTTTGCCAAAGCCCAGGGCGGCAAGATCGGTAACTCCATCTGCGAAGACGACAAATTGCAGTTGGCTCTCGATATCATCGAAAAGGCGAAGGCCAAAGGCGTAAACCTCGTATTGGGTACGGACTGCGTAGCTGCCGACGCTTTTGCCAACGACGCGCACACACAAGTGGTTCCGGCCAACAACATTCCCGAAGGTTGGGAAGGCTTAGACGCAGGTCCGGCTACCCAAAAAGCTTTTGCCGAAGCCATCAAGGGTGCCAAGACGATTCTGTGGAACGGTCCTGCCGGCGTATTCGAATTCGATAACTTCACAGCCGGTTCGCGTGCCATTGCCGAGGCTATTGCCGAAGCTACCAAAAACGGTGCGTTCTCGCTCATCGGCGGTGGTGATTCCGTAGCATGTATCAACAAGTTCGGCATGGCCGACCAGGTTTCTTACATTTCTACGGGCGGTGGTGCCTTGCTCGAAGCCATCGAAGGCAAGATTCTTCCGGGTATCGCAGCCATTAAAGGTTAATCCGTCCCGGCGGACATTCTGAAATACGAAGGGCGACTTGTGCATACGGGTTGCCCTTCTTCATTCCAAAACCCCATGAAGAAGTTAATTCCCCTACTCCTCTTATTGGCAATCGTGTGCGGATGCCACTCCGGACAGAACGATACGGCTACCTCGCAGACCGAAAAAACGCGTCAAGATTCCTTAGCCCTTAAGGTGGCCTTGATGCCGACCTTGGACTGCCTGCCATTCTACTATGCCCAACGATGCGGACTGTTCAAAGAATTAGGTCTGGACATCCGCCTGCAAACTTTCAATGCCCAAATGGACTGTGATACAGCTTTCGCCCGCAGGCACGTGGACGTGTCCTACACAGACCTGATTCGTGCCGCATGGATGCAAAGCAAAGGTACGGGGTTGTATGTATTCATGCAGGCGGACGGACACCATGAATTGTTGACAGCCAAAAGCAGACGCATACGACAGACCAAACATTTAAAGGAACGGATGGTGGCCTTGGCCCGCCACTCGGTGACAGACCTCTTGTTAGACACGGTCATCGGACAGGCACGTCTGGAACCGTCTACGGTCTACCATCCCCAAATCAACGACATCCGGCTCCGGTACGACATGCTGAACAATGCCACGATAGACGCAGCTTTCCTTCCCGAACCGTATGCCACGCAAGCCAAGCTGAAAGGCCATAGGAGCATCTACGACAGCCGGAAGCCACACATGCGGCTCATGGCCTTCATGGTATCGGCCGACGTTGTGGCCGACAAAAGGAAATCGGAACAAATGCGCTTGCTGCTGCAAGGCTACAACAAAGCCGTGGAACAAATCAACCGTAAGGAACAAACGGACAGCATACGGAACATACTGCTCGGCTACCCAGTGGAACCGGAAACGATAGATTCCCTGAAAATACCGGCTTACCCTCAAGCCCAAAAAGCGGAAAAAGACAACGTGGCCACAGCCCTCCGTTTCCTGACTTACCGACATTTGATTACGCCTGAATATACGGGCGACACGCTCATCCACACACCATTCATCCCTTAAACTTATGGATAGGAAAAGTTTTGAACTTCTTTATCACGATGCCGTAGAGGCTCTCATCTCACGCCACATGCACGATGCCCTGAACTGTATCCGGGGGATTTTGTTCAATACAGAGAATCCGGAACTGAACCGTGAACTGGAATCTGTACAACAGGACTATGGCATGATGCTCACTTTCATGGCGCAGGGCGGCACGGATCCCCAACAAGCCCTCGTCCATCGTAACCTGACCCATCGGACTTTCGCACTACTCGACAAGTCCGCACGGCTCTACCACGTCCGTTACGAAAACGACCTGTATACGGAAACGTTCAATCGCTGTTATACAGAGCAATCCTCCCCATTTGACCAATGGATGGAAACAGCTGATTTATTACGGGATAAATTATCAGAGGACTGCAGAAAGGCCTATACGGAAGAGGCAGAGGAGAACAATTTCTATAATGTGTACGACAAGCTGTTCGAATACATTTGGACCGCTCCTCTTTTCCATGCGTCCGACGCTGAAAAACTGAAAAGTTTCATAGAACGGCAGGAAGCCGATGAACAAGCCTTGCTCATCAGTGCCGTCATGCTGAACATACAACGATATTTCGACCCGCAAAAATATCGCCTGCTGCTTCATTTCTGCCGGACGGAGCATACGAAAGTCCGCGCACGGGCCATGACAGCTGCCGTGTGGACCTACATGCAATACGAAAAACGATTTGTCTACTATCCCGACCTCTCGGACGGACTATCATTGTTAGCGCAAGACGAACGCCTAAAAGGGGAACTCATCCTCCTGCAACAGCAATTCCTGCTCAGCCTGGAAACGGCTAAGGCTGAAAGGAAATTGCAAAATGAAATTTTCCCCGATTTGCTCAGAAGCAGGAACTACCAACGCAATAAAATGGGATTCGAGCAAATGGAGGAAGATTTGGCAAAAGCCTTACGCGGCGAACCGAATGCGGAATGGGAAAAGTTACGGGGCAACAAACAGTTGGCCGACAACATGAAAGCCATCATCGCCATGGGTAAGGAAGGGATAGACATCAACTTGGGTACTTTTTCCTCGCTCAAAGGCTTCTCATTTTTCCAATCCGTCGCACATTGGTTCGCGCCATTCAACAAACGGAGACCTGAAGTGAAAGGCATCTTTCCCCCAAACGTACGGCACAATCCGATACAGATGCTTATGGAAGCCGGCAACTTCTGCGAATCGGACAAATATTCGCTTTGCATGATGCTCAACCAAATAGCCCCTTCGCAACGGGACATGATGATTTCCCAAATCGGATCACAGATAGAAGGCAACGAAGAAGGTCTACGGGATGTAGCCAAGGAAAGCATGAACATCGGCTCTGTCTACCGTAGCTATTTGCAGGACTTGTACCGTTTCTTTAAACTTCATCCGCGTAAGTCACAGTTTGACGACCCGTTCAAGGGAGACCAGTTATTCACCCGTTATACAGTATTGGAAAGTATGCTGAAAACACCGGCTTATTTGCGCGAGACGGCCTCGTTCCTTATGAAAAGGGAATGTTACCAGGATGCCATTGCCTATATGGAAGAAGCGCTCAAACACGAAACGGCAAACGCTGAAATGCTACAAAAGGTGGCCTTTTGCTATCAACATACAGACCGACCGAGCAAGGCCATATACTATTACCAGCAAGCCGACCTGTTGAGCCCGAATAACGAATGGATTCTGAAACAAATGTACTTGTGTTATTCCGCTTTGGGACGCTATGAACAGGAACTCGACTGCCTGAAGAGTCTGGAAGAAATGAACCCGGGCGATACCCGCCTGATTTCGGAAATCGGATTATGCCTGATGCAACTCGGACGCTACGAAGAGGCCGCCCAACGTTTTTATGAATTGGAATACAACGGGGAAAGAGTAGTACCGTCATGGCGGGCCATCGCCTGGTGCAACTTCAAGATGGGACGTCTGGAACAGGCAGACAGGTACTACCGGAAAATACTGCAACAGGACAAGGTGACATGGGAAGATTATCTCAATGCCGGACATACGGCATGGTGCCTGAAGCAAACAACGGAAGCCATCACCCAATACCAAAACTACCTCAGACTCTACCGCAGCAAAAGGAAGGATACGGCACAGCCTTTGCTATCCCCCTTTGATGAAGACCGGAAAGAATTGCTCCTACACGGATTGAACGATTTGGACATCAGCCTGATGCGGGACATTCTCCAACCAGAACCGGAAAGCTGAATGTCAAAATCAAATCAAGGGAATGAGAAGATGGTAGAACCATCCCATAAAGCGGCGTCCGAAAGAGCGCCGCTTTTTCCAATTCTCCGGAGTGAGTAAAGTAGAATGGTGTTTGTCTGCCTCGAAAATGTTCTGTAACTCACGGGTCGTACAGGAATCGATGATAAAAGCGTTCACTTCATAGTCGAACTTCAGGCTCCTGCTATTCAGATTAGCAGACCCGACCGTACAAAACGTACTGTCTACCATCATGACCTTCGAGTGATGGAACCCGTCCTCATAATAGTAAATATCGGCTCCGCGTTTCATCAATCTTTTGGCATGGTAGGCCGCCACATCGGGCATGACAGGAACGTCACACTTGGTAGACAACATGATCTCAAGCTTCACTCCGCGCTTCAACGCACGATATAAGGCCTTTTTCACACTGGGCACCAAAGTAAAATAGGGGTTCACAATCTGTATCCGTTTTTGCGCATTGTCAATAGCGTCTATATAGCTCCTGCGGATTATCGCCGGACTTCTCTTCGGTTCACGGTTGGCCACGCCTAAAAGAATGCCGGAAGAATCCGCGCAGGCTGTTTCTTTCAGCCCCCGGAAGTCAATCTGGATAGCCAGGCTATCCGGCTGATATTCCAAACTGTCGATCTTATGGTCGGTACAACGTTCCCACATTTCACAGAATATACGCCGGTAAAGGGGGACGCAATCTCCTTCCAAACGCATGTGCATATCCCTCCATTTACCGAACTCCGGACGGCCATGGATATAATAGTCGGCCACATTCATTCCTCCGGTGTACACCACCTTATCGTCAATAACCACAATTTTGCGATGATCGCGGTGCAAGGCGTGGTTCACCCATGGAAACACGATGGGGTCGAATACGACCACCTCAAAATGCCGGCTCTTTAATTGCCTGAGATGTCTTTTCCGCAAGGGGCGGTCGTTACTGACATTACCAAAATCATCGTAAATCACCCTGACCTTTACCCCTTCGCGCACCTTTTTATCCAATAAGGTAAACAAAGCTTTCCCGATAGAATCATTGCGAAAATTAAAATACTCCAGATAGATATAATGACGGGCCTGCTCTATCGCTTTGAACATGTCTTCAAACTTTTCCGCACCGCTCGGTAACAACGTCACCCGGTTACGGGGCGTAAACAGTACACCGTTCTCTTTCAAGTCCTCTACCGTGAGAGAATCACTCGGGCTTGCCTGTGCCATAGACACAAGCCCCAACGACAACAAAACGCCACAGAATATGACACGCCATTTACTCATAATTGTTCCCACACCTCGACCTGAGCCGAAGCCTTCAATCCTTTTTTATAAATTTTATATTGAATACATTGGTCAGAACATACAACTGAAGTGGTCTACCACGCCCAACAAATGTCGGTCATCGTCCACCACCAAAACCGTATGTATCTTGTTATTGTGCATGATATCTTGAATCTTGGCAATCTTGGTATCCGGCGACACGCATTTCGGCGTACGTGTCATCACCTGCTCCACCGGGACGTTGAAGAACTTGTCCTGCAGACTTTCCATGGCGCGCCGCACATCGCCGTCCGTTATCAACCCGACTACCTTATCATTTACCATCGCCACACACAGACCTAACTTGCCTTTGCTCACATGGATAATGGCCTCGCCCAACTTCATTCCGGGAGGTATGACCGGCAAGTCGTTGCTACGCATCACATCATGCGCCGTGGTCAAGAGACGCTTGCCCAACGTCCCGCCGGGATGGAACTGTGCAAAATCCTTAGCCTGAAAATGACGCATCTCGATGAGCGCACAGGCCAAAGCATCGCCCATAGCCAAAGTGGCCGTAGTGGAAGAGGTAGGTGCCAAATTCAAAGGACACGCCTCATGGCTGACCTTGACCACCAAATGGCACGTGGAATACTTGGCCAACAAAGAATCGGGATTCCCGGAAATGCCAATCAAAGGAATATGATGTTCCAATAAATAAGGTATGAAACGAAGGAGTTCGTCAGTCTGGCCGGAGTTGGAAATGGCAATGACGACATCATCAGGTGTCATCACCCCCAAGTCGCCATGGAAGACATCCAACGGATTGATGAAAAAAGCCGGTGTCCCCGTACTTGCCAACGTAGCGGCCATCTTGGCACCGATATGCCCGCTCTTGCCCACTCCCGTAATAATTACCTTTCCGGTACAACGGAGCATCAAATCCACCGCTGCATCGAAATGCTCATCCAACTGAGGTATCAAATCCAAAATGGCCTGGGCTTCGTCGCGGAAGCACTTGACGGCAATATCTTTCACTTGGCTCATAGCAATGATGCGATTACGGTTTCCAAATCTTTCAGATACAACATATTCGGGCCATCGCTCATGGCTTTCTCCGGATCGGGATGCGTTTCGAAGAAATATCCGTTCGCACCGAACGCTTTCGCCGCCAAGGCCATGGCCGGCACGAACTCACGGTTTCCACCGGTCTTTCCGCCTGCCGCACCGGGACGCTGCACGGAATGCGTACAGTCCATGACCACACGGGGCACAAAGGCTTTCATATCCGGAATATTACGGAAATCCACCACCAGGTTATTGTAACCGTAAATATTGCCGCGCTCGGTCAGCCAAATCTCCTTTGCTCCGCTCTCCTGCGCTTTTTCCACGGGGTATTTCATGTCAAGTCCCGACAGGAATTGAGCTTTCTTGATGTTGACAATCTTACCGGTACGGGCTGCCGCTACCAACAAATCGGTCTGACGGCACAAAAAGGCCGGTATCTGCAGGACATCCACCACTTCGCCCACCGGAGCGGCCTGAAAACTTTCATGAATATCCGTCAGGAGCTTAAGACCGTACTTCTCACGCACGTCACCCAACATCTGCAAACCCTTCTCCAGTCCGGGGCCACGATAAGAATGCACAGAAGTACGGTTGGCTTTATCAAAAGAAGCCTTAAAGTAAATCTCTATATTAAATTTCTGCTTTATCCGAACCAGCTCGCACGCCACCTCGTCCAACAAATCAGCGGATTCAATCACACACGGACCGGCTATAAATATAGGGGTCATCACAATCTGTTTTAATAATACAATATGCAAAGATAGCGAAAGGCAAGCGCAGAGACAAACGAAAAACAAAGTTTTTCAAGTTTGGCATTCCATTACGCATCCGCAAAGATGACTTACTACACATACGCCCCATTATGAGAACGTGCCGTTTGAGGTGCCTAACAATTAGGTGTGGACGGCATTGGATGAAGTAGGCACTTGGCAATCAAGTGGAACTCCTAGTCGTTCAAACAAAAACATATTATGGTGGAAATATACCTTGGCTTAAAACAGGAGATTTAAATGATGGATTGATTTCGGATATTCCAGAAAGTATAACAGAGGAAGCTGTCGCAAACTCTTCTGCTAAAATCAATCCTACTGGGAGTGTGTTAATTGCGATGTAAGCCCCATTGTTAGCAATCAGACAACTGACGGGTACTAGTACTACATATTTGGAGTACTTTCTTCACTTTTCTGCCCTTTCTTGTCGATATAATACCATTCGTCGCTTTCCCAATAGTGGTATTCTCCACCAGAACCCGGCACTTCTTTCATCTCTCCCTTGTCCGTTACTTTAGCCTTGCCGTTCTCGAATGGGAAGCCGAAGGCGAAGCGGGGCTTGATGACTGTCCTGCCGCTTTCGTCCGCGTACCCGATACGCCCTCGCTTGTCCACGATACGGTACAGTCCCTCGCTGACATAATCGTTGCCGTTGTCACATTGAAACACGCCGTAGTGTTTCATGAAACTGCAACCGCATAATAACATTATCGCAATTATCGTTGGAATTTTGCCCATTGTGTAAATCTTAAAATTATCAGAACCATGAACTATTATCCTTCTTCCTGCTCATACTAAGAAAAGCCAAAGACTTATGCCTAAAACTATCGAATACAGGCAGAGGGGTAACAGCAACTGCAACCAGAAGTAGTTTTTATCTTTCCTTTCAGGATACCGGCGGTAATAGGCTCGTTCCCTCGCTTTGGTAAAGTACTTCTTTTCAATCTTTGAATACACCTCTACTGTTGCCCAGACCCAACCGACAGACAAAGCCGACAACAGCCACGACGGTATCACCAAATATAGGAATCTCATTATAAGAAGCGAAGGGAAAACACTGAAGACACAAAAAAAGATGGCTTCCAACGGCATAAACCACCTGTTGTGGATACGTCGTATGCTACCCGTATAATACAGGTGGTCTATTATACTGAACTTATATTTCCGTCTGAAACCCATCTCTGCTTTTCGTTTTCGCAAAAATACTGTTTTTGCGGCAGACAAAGGACATCCGGCACATTGTTTTTCGGCATAACGTGATGATTAAGTGAGCGGAAAACATTATTTTTGTGTTCGGAATCCTTTTAATCATAAGTATGACGATTACCGATATATACGAAACTATGAACAGCAAGGCAGAATCTTTTTTCGAGTGGGCGCAGGCTCATCCGAAATACGGACTGCTGTTTGCAGCCGCACTGCTTGCCCTTTGGCTTGCAGGATTGCTGCTCCGTTGGAAATGGGCGTGTCATTGGCAATTCAACAGCACGCTATGGTTCTTTGACGGTTGCAAGCCTGAAACACGCCGCAAGGTTCAGATGGTATTGGTTGGCATGGCGATAATTGCCTGCCTGACGATATTTTTTGCATGGAAATAACGGTATGGGAAAGAACAATCGGAAATACCGGTTCTGCTTCATCGACTATATGTGGTATGTCGCCGAAAAATGGAGCGAGCGAGAACATAGCAATCTCAATGGGAGAATGTTGCTTTTCCTATGTTGGCTGTTCGCCATAACCATACCGCTTGGAATACCGTTGATGTTTCGCTTTTTCAGTTGGATTGTCGCCCTTGTCATCGTAATGTTGTTCTGCCTTCTGCCCTCCATATTCTGCAAGCTCCGTTACACAGCCGGACATCGGAAAGTGATCAGTGAACATTACCGGAATATGAAACATATTGGCAGGAGACTTGCTGAAATTCTTCTTATCTCCATCGCACTGGCTGTGGGGAATGCCGTACTGATGTTTTACCTCGGATTTATATATAGGGCATGACAAAGCCTGCCGCTACCGCCACTGCAATGACAACGGCATAGTACACCGCTATCGCCTTTTTCCAGTACAAGTAACGCAAATCAAGTTCTTCCCGGATTTCTATTCTCCAATCAGAAGGTTTGAACTGAAATCCGGAAGTGCACCACGCAGCGACAACCGCCCATCCAATCAGTATGCCGGTAACGATTTTATGACCGGTACTCGGTTCGTCTTTTAATGTAAGTAATGCCACCAAAATTAAAGAGAGGTAGGGAAGCCCGATTATCCCGACAGCCCGACGTTCCACCCTATCATGCACGCCTTTCTTTCGCAGCATATCGTAAGCGAGGATGTATGCGGTTTTATGTATCATCGCAATCATACGGAAAAATCGGCTAAAAATGTTTCTTTTATTTGTCATTTAAGTATTTCAGTTATCCATTTCAGAGCAGTTCCTAATAAAACCATTGCGGGAATAAGAAGCAAATAGAGAGTGAAAAAGAACAGGTTGCGCCGGAAGGGACTGAACTTGCGCCCCGCATAATGCTGCACGACCGCTTTCCGCCGGGAAGGCGGGTATATTTTGCCGAACAGACGGTCTGTCATGAAGACAGAAACGGAGAACACGATTAGAAGAACGGCTCCAAACACCTCGAATGCCAAGCCATCAAGAAAATGACCGGCTATGGTCAGAACCGGCATGAATATAAAAAGCGTGATACAGGCCCACAGCATATCACTCCCACGGGGTTGTTTGAAACTGACCTTGTGATAATGCTCCCATGTTATTTCTCCCAACCAGAACAGATAGTCGAAGAAATAATAATGTCGTTCTTGCTCCTTATATTCCTGTTTCTTCATTTAAGATTATCGTGAATGGTCTAACTCGATGTACAAGTCAAAAGTAGTGTTATGATAACTGTCTTCATTTCAGTTTAAGCCCCACCCTCACCATGCCATGTGCAGGTTTGGGTATTATCTTGGTGGTTATGCTGTATCCATTGCCCCGATTTCTCACCGTCGGTGTATTGTCCCTCAATGGTTATATAGGGTTTGCCCTCCCATGTTGATTCCACACGATACGAACCGTCGAGTTTTCCATTACGGTAGTGGCGTGTAGTCTTGCTGCGTATTGCGCGGCCGTCCTCGAAGATTTCCCATTCCTCGCCATCTTTTTTCCCGTCGATATAATGAGATTCAAAAATCTGCTCACCCGTCTTGTTGGCAAAGCGGCGTTCCCGTCCGTTCTCCACACTCCGTTTGTACTCCTTTTCAATCTCTATTTTTCCGTTACGGAAATAGGTCTTTACAGTCCCATCTATTTTGCCTTGCAGCATGGGTGTTTCCTTTCGGGGAGTAACGCCGTCTTGGTAGTATTCCGTGAATGTTCCGTTACGCTTGCCCTTGACATATATGCCCGACTCACGCAATACCCCGTCACGGTAGCGGCGATAGTCTCCGTTTATCATGCCGTCTGAAAGTTTCACGTGTTCCTCGTCAAGTCCTCGTATAATGCGATATTTTCCCTGCAACGGCCGTTTACTGTCTTTTTTATAATATACCGTGCACCGTGCGTCATCCGTTAGGGTCTGCAAATCATTCCATTCTACTGTTCGTTGTGCGGAAGCCGTGCCACACAATAGCAAAAAAAGGTATAGTGTTAATATTCTATTCATTGTATTTTTGCTTTTTGAGGTTGATAATGGGATGCAGATAGCAACCTGTTACGGTTGCTTATCTGCGTGTTATCCGCATAATTATTTCTATTTATACAAATGGTTAATCCCATTCGATTTCATCTCCTTTCTCTCGAAGAATTTTATATATTTCTTCTTCGTTTTCTATTAAAGAGATGATAATGTCGGCAAAGCGTTTTGCTTTTTGCTCGTTTTCTGCGGTGTCCTCAAAATAAGCTGCGTAAGAACTAGCTTCAGGGTCGCTTTCCATACTTTCCAAAATGTCTGGTGCATTTTCTTCCAGATAGTAGTTGAGGAAGGCATCCCAGTTGTAACCGTTCATGTACGCCTCTTCGTTTATCTCATTCATTTGCTCTCCTATTGCCAATGTTTTTTCAACCTCATTTTGGAAGAGCAGAACGATGTTACCAGAACCATTTGTGTAAATTTGAACATACTCATTATTAAAGATGTCTCTTTCTTCTGTTGTTGCCATAATCTTTTATTTTTTAATTGTTTTACTATTGCGAATAATGTTATGCTATCAGCCGATTTGGCTGTTATTTTCTTTAAGTATCAGACCTCGTCTTCCTCCATCAACAGATCGTCCAACGGGCTTTTGATATTGCTTTTGAAAGTGTCGGCTATGTGGACATACCTTTCCGTTGTCTTGATGTTGTTATGTCCCATAAGCTCTTTCACTATCTTGATGTCGGTTCCTTGCTCTAGCAAGTGGGTGGCGAACGAATGGCGCAGCAGGTGCGGATAAATCCGCTTCGTGATTCCCGCTTCCCGAGCTGCCGCCTTCAGCCGTTTCGACACGATGCTCTCGGTGAAAGGTTCTCACGGTCTTTGTTCAAAGAACCACACTTTCGGTTTGTACAACCTGTTATATTCCGTCAGTTTTTTCATCAACGGTTTTGACAGCAGGGTGTAGCGGTCTTTTTTCCCTTTACCCAGCCGCACCCGTATCAGGGAGCGGGATTCGTTGATGTCGCCGGGTTTCAGTTCCAGCAGTTCGCTGATGCGCAACCCTGCGGAATAGAGTATGGAGAACATGCAGAAGAAACGCAGGTCTGTCACCGTCACATCGAGTATCTTCTTTATTTCCTCCTTGCTCAACACGTCGGGTAGCGTCTTCTCCCGTTTGGCACGGTTCACCTTGTAACACCGACGTTCCTGACCGAGAACTTTCTCGTAATAGAACTTGATGGCGTTGATACGATAGTTTTGCTGACAGGAGGATATGTTTTTCTCGTGGATGAGATACAGCAGGTAGTCGTTTATCTCGCCGGGGGTAACCGTTTCAATCTTACGCCCCTCGAAATGCTGTTGGAAATCGCGGAAATAGGAGGTATATACCCTTACGGTATGGTCACTGTAACGCACTTGCTGAAGTTTTTCCAGATAGCCTTCCGGCAGTGGCGGCCGTTTGTCTTCCTCTTTCCGAAGTGCGGTTTCCTTGATGGCGGAATAGTCTATAAACGCCATTTTTACATAGCGGTCGAAGAACTCGGCAAGCACGAAATCCTCTGCCGACAGATAGGCGGTATCGCCTGTTATGATTGCACTGGGTTCGCACGACAAACTTTGCCGCAAAGCCTCATCGCCACCATAGGCGGCCGCTATGCAGTTGCGCCCGTTCCGCTTGGCGAAAGAGAGCGTGATGCGCTGCTTGGGTCGATATGCGTCCATAATACTTTTGATTTGGAAGAACAATACCCTCCAACAGCAAAAGTACAGAATTTCCGCCATACCGTCTGCATTTTTAGTCTGATTTTTTACCTCGCAACCAGCATTTTACAAAAAACACAAATTCCATCTCTGCCATCTCTTTTGTCGGTGTTCTCCTCTTACCTTTATTCCCCTCATATCGAGATGGTTCGGCTTCGTCATTTCCAACATTCCTGCGGCAATATTAGATAGCAAAACATAGCCTCTGTCTCCTACATTTTTGTACCTTTGTACTTTATTTTAGACCGAGACTACATTTATGGAAATGACAATTGAGGATTTGAAGCAACTGCGCGAAAGCGAAGACCATATAGAATTTAAGGAGGCAAAGCATAACTATCCGTTCACCGGAGGAAAACACACCGACCCTAAAGACAGGCGGCGGTGTGTCTTGGGGTATATTGTCGCTTTGGCGAATGAAAGAGGCGGACGGTTGGTGTTGGGTATGGCAGACCATATACCCCATGCAGTGGTCGGCTCTGATTTTGCGCAAAATGAAGTCGGGCAACTCGTGGATGAAATCTACAAACGGTTGGGCATAAGGGTGGAAACAACAGAATTGTACGAAGAGGATAAGCGTGTGCTTGTCATTACCGTTCCGTCACGCCCTGTAGGTCGGTTGTTGCGTTTTGAGGGTGTGCCCCTTATGCGTACCGGAGAGAGCCTGCGTGAAATGTCCGATACCGAGATATTCAATGTGCTGTCCGAACAGGAATCGGATTTCTCGGCGAAGATATGCGAAGGACTTGCCATTGAGGATTTGGATAAGGAAGCCATAGTGGAAATGAAAACCCAATATGCCCGGAAACAGGAAAATCCGCTGTTCCGCAACTGTCCCGATGAACAGGTCTTGTCGGATTTGGACTTGCTCAAAGACGGCAAGCTGAATTATGCGGCTCTTATACTGCTCGGCAAATCCGAAGCCATACGGAAATGTCTGCCGCAGAACAATATTGTGGTGGAGTTCAGAATGTAATACAATACACCGCACGCAAGGAATTCCAACTTCCGTTGTTCATAGTGATTGACAAGGTGTGGGATTATATCAACTAGCCGGCGAGCAATCCGCTTCTGCATTACAATGACGGCACTTACATCTTCGATATACCTTCGTTCAATAAGGAGGCGGTCAGGGAGTGGATAAAATGTTCTACAACTGCATCATGGAGGGAAAGGCTCTGCCGGACTATCCGGGAACAGACCCATATCAGGTAAACCTCACGTTCAAAGCTCCGATATTGGATGCGGCTTTTGTCATATTCATCCGAAACGAGCAGAACCGCAGAACCCCGGCCGGACAGTTGAACGTCTTTAAATTGCTGATCTTGTACAAAGTCGCAATGAGGGATTACGAGGGACTTGAAAGGCATCTCCTGCAAAAATTGACCGAAGATGGTCTGGTCATAGACGAGAACGGCTCTTACCGCTTGTCCGATGACTACCGCAACGAGGCGGTTGAAAAACTGAAAGGATTGAACATGAACCATCTTAAAATGGTGTCAGACAGTTTCCGTAAAAACGGTTTTATTAGCCGTTCTACGCTCAAGGAGACATTTGTAGATATATTGTCCGAAAAGCAGATTAGGTCACTTATCTCAAAAATGGAAGATGTGGGGCTTATACAGAAAGAAGGTGCAGGCAAATATACACGCTACACAAAAACACCTGATTTCCCTTCGTTCGTTTAGGGCCGCAAGAATCGTTTTTTGTCCGAAAGATTTTTATCAATGGTTTGAAACCATAAAAACGCCTGCAATAAATTCGTGGTTATTGCAGGCGTTTCCCTTTTTTCTCCCTCTGTTCGGTTTGTTGACCGCTATTTGGCTTTGCGTTTGTTCAGCACATCCTTTATCATCTCTTTAACCTCCATTCCCACATTCACGAAATTCCGGTATAGAATGCGTTCCCGTTCTTCCCTCGACTTGAACGTGTAAAACTTCGGCAGCGGCACATTAATAAATAGGAAATAATCGGCTTCAAGATTTCCTTTCAATAAACCTTCTCTTATGGCAACAGCCGTACAAGTTGGTTCGTACTCATCCCTGTTGACTACTTTCCAACCTGCATCAGCAAACCACCGGTCTATTTTTTGCCTTGCCTTTTCTTCTGGTGTCATATCAATCCTATATTCTATCTTACGCAAAGATACGAAATTACCGCTTGAATCCTTATTTTTTACTGGAAGAAATCAAAAAGTCTTTTTCCTCATTCATTCGGAGAGGATTGCAGGCTTACTATCTTCACGCTCCAATGGTACAATCCTGTAACGGTTACCCTTTTCCGTATGCCGCCGTTCCACGCCTGCGGCCACGA